>Ga0272442_10000213_pt1 | contig 97356 bp, 103 predicted proteins | sample SSMForm2O_FD_200262 | JGI IMG/M metagenome (GOLD analysis project Ga0272442, IMG submission 200262) | Marine sediment archaeal communities from Little Sippewissett salt marsh, Falmouth, MA, United States - SSM-Form-2O | ecosystem: Environmental > Aquatic > Marine > Wetlands > Sediment ...
AACCGCCGCAGCTTGACGCCCGCCTCTTTACAAAGCTTCTGGACAATGGGTGCTGTTTTGGGAACACGAAGTCGTGCCATGCTCTGCCAACCTCCTTTCTGCTGTATGGATATGACCTTTTAAGGAAAAGGCCTTACGCGTTTGGGCCGGTTCCTGGTTTCAGGAATTTTTTTCCAGATACATACCCCCCAGATGAAAATCACCAGATCCATCCCCCCTGCCAGAGCAAAGGGATAGCTGAACCCGACATAGTCAAACAGATAAATCGACAGGGCAACAACCACCATCATACCGACGGCGGCGGCCATGTAAAAGCCGCCCATAATAGTTCCCAGCAGCTCTTTTGGGGCAAGGTCCGACACAAGGGTCTGTGAGCCGAGGGTGGCAGCGCCGGTACCGAACCCCCTGGCCCCCACGGCCATTACCGCAAGCAGGGTAAAGGGATTGTCCAGGAAACCCAGGAAAACGAATCCGAGTCCGGAAATTAACAGCCCCGCCATGAGGACAAACTTTCTGCCGAAACGATCGACAATAAATCCGCTTATTGCATACACCAGCAGGGACATGACGGCCCCCCAGGACACAACCGCCGCGGCCTCAGCCGTTGCCTCACCCCGTGTCATGCTGAACTGTCGTGCAACGGCAACGCACCAGGCAAAAAAGAACGTAACCTGAACGGCTATATCCGATTTCTCAACAAAGGCAACGCCATAGCAAAACATCAGGGCGGGTTTTTTGCGCACGATGGGCCATGCCTCTTTAATATTTCTAAATGAGCGTTTTATGGTGTCCCAGATACTTTTCCACTTCAATGTCACCTTGTCCCGGCCGGGAGTCAGGTCCACTACACCGATCAGTACCAGGATGAACACCGCCAGGCTTATCCAGGAACCGAGCATGACAAATTCATCTATGGTGAGCTTTTTGCTCAGGGGGCCGAGAATACGATAGGCAAGAAAAGCCCCGAGGGACATGGTAAAGCCGAAAACGGCCGCAATCCGCCCCCTGCACCGTGGAAGGGAATAATCAAAAAACGTGGGCAGCAGCTGGGGGGTCATCATCTGCATGGAAAGGGCAATAACAATCCGGGCCGCAAACAGAAGTATAACGAGGTTGATCCCGAGCATTATGGACAGCTTCCCGGCAAAGGCAAAATAAAAATAGCACACCGCGGATACAATTGCGCCGAGCAGAAGAATCGTCTTCCGGCCGAACCGGTCTGCCAGGGCGCCGAACACCCCTATAAAAAGTACCCGGATTATGTCATAGGTGATTCCCATGCTGCCGGTCACCTTGCCCAGATGTGCCCTGCTCAAATGGGCGACCTCCATGAGGTAACGGGGTATGATAATGCTCCAGAGCTGGAACAGAACCTGAAGCATGAATACCACGAGCACCATAACGGCTATATTATAGAGTGTTGCACCCTCACGAAGACTGATGCCGAAATAGCTCGATTGCATTTCCTGACTGCTGTCTGGTTGCATAGAATCCTCTTGGTTGTGAGCGTCTCATCACATCAGTAAAACGTTCAATTTGATGGCCCTGTAAAAAACCCTGTCATGGTCATTGCGAGTCCCGCCTGAGCAATGCCGGGCAATCGCTAAAAAACGGCCTTTTGGCCCTGCGCACTCGGTTGAAGCAGATTGTTTCGTCGTTTTTCACCCTCCGTAGCCCCGCTGTTGCGGGGCGGAGAGCGGGCACACCTCGCAATGGCTTTTATACCACGTTAACTTATTTAGGAACAACCGCAATGATCTTTCCCTGGGCAATTTCCTCCATAGGTTCATCGCCGCCCTTTTTTACCAGCCGTCTGACCTCGTATGTAAAATCACCCTTATAAATGAAACAGATGCTGGCCGTTTCACCCCGGGCAATTTTCCCTGTTTCATAATTTCCGAAATTATCGGCATAAAAATTCACCGGCACCTTGCAGGCAATGCCCAGTGGTTTGGTAAACCTGATGGTGACCGGCTCAGGGGCCTGGTTGATCCACACAACGGTAGTACCCAGTTCAACGGTCACTGGATCGGGAGATATCCCTCCCTGCTTTTTCAGTATAATTGTAACGGGCGGCTTTTCCGGCTTCGTGTCCTGGGCCTGAGCTGAAGGCTGGGTAAAAGATGCCGTCAGCACTGCACTGCACACAACAACGGCAAAACAGATGGTAAGAGCTCGATTATAACAATAGTTCATATGTGCCCCCTTTCATAATAGTAAAAAAACGCCACGCCTTCAAGGTCTCAAACGGATAGAAAGTGATCCTGAAGACGTATCACAGCGTTTCCAGTTTTTTCACGATGGTCTGGACGCAGCTGTCTTTAAAAAGCCGGTACCCCTGCTGCACCAGCGGCAGGCCGCTGTCTTTTTCGTGCCGGCCGAGAAGGGACCCGGTGATAATGATGCGGGTTCCCCTGAAATCAAAATCACTCCGGTAGTTGGGCAGTATTTCATGCCCCCCGTGAAACTCGCGTTCATAGTCAAGTCCGTCAACTTCGAAGGCCCAGTGCCTGAGGTGCTCAAAAAGATCAATTGTTTCATAGGTGAAATAGTAGGGCTGAAAAATGATGGTATCAAATCCCCGGTGAAGATAGTCAACCATGCGCTCCATGGATGACGGCTGCCATGAATCGGGATGGTTGTTGAATTCATTCATGCCCAGCTGATATTCGGTGATGCCGCTTCTCAGGTTCGCGATTTCACGGTCATAACATCTGCGCATATTTAAACGAACCTGCTCCTGGTTTATACCGATGGCGTCTTCATCGCCATTGCCGGGCGGATACCCGTGCTCTCCCAGAATGAGGCCCACCCTTGCATCATCCGGGATGTCACAGGTGGCGAGTTCGTTTTTTGTCATGCACAGTGCTGCCTCGGCAAAATCTGGGTGAGCACCCTTGATGTCTCCGCCGGTGGTATACACAATTGAAAGGGGCAGCCGTTTACCCGTTTCCTTTTCAACAAGATCAATGGCCTCCTGCACTTCTTCCCACAGCGCCTTGGTGTCTTCAAAATCGGACAGGTCGGAAATAAAGTCACAGAGGACAACCCCGGTGATGCTGTTCTCAGCCAGATGCTTTTTGATCATCTCTTTGAGATACACCGGCTTCTTACCCACAAGCAGCGAATGGGTGTCCCAGGGGATATTCCAGCCGCTCTTTGCAAGGTCCGCCATGATATCCGTGAAAATACCCTGGGTCTGGTCCCACCCCCGCATGCCGCCAAGGGGCGCAAACTCCCAGTAATAGCTGATAACCCGGGCGGTAAACACCTCGAAAATATCGGGTATGTCATTGGGGAGCCCCATCTCGGGGATATGATATCCCCTGAGTATGGTACCCAGCCGCGTTTTTGATTGTTCTATCCAGTTTGCCGTGGGGATCATATCGGTATAGGTCTTTCCGTCACAGCCGGGGCCGGTTTCCCGGCCCATCACATCAACAAGCTTGTTGGGCGTATATTCGTCCAAGCCCTTTTCTAGCTGGGTGGGGTCGATAAGCACGGCAAACTGGTCAACCTCTTCCAGAAACTTGGGAACAAAGCCGTAGTGCATCAGGTGCTTCATGATATTTTCGGAAAACAGATATGCTTTCATATACATGTCAGGGGTCCACTCCCCCCGGGGATTCTCGATCTTGGGCTCAATAACGCCGCCGAAGAGCAGCAGCGGGTGTGTTTTATCAAAGGGGCCGTTCTCAGCGAGGACGTTGGTATAAAAGGACGCCAGGACCGCATCGTCCCTGTCGTCTTTGCGCCCCACAGCCTGGGCCTTGAGGGTGATGAGCCTGTGGTGGGCGTGTGAGGTGTCGAATGCCACGTTATACGGCGGGTCCTCACATTCAAAGGTCTGCCCGTCTATGGTAAGGACAATCTTTTTCAGGTTTTTTACAAGCTCCTCGTTCCCTTCACGTATAACCAGCTCAACGTCCATGACACCGCTCACCCGCTGTGCGCTCTCGGGGCTGACAAACTGCAGGGGATTCGGCTTGCAGACAGTCACCGGGGCAATAACACCGGGATGTTTGCCGATCAACTCGGGTATCTTTGAAACCGCCGGATCATAGTCGGTCCTGATAACGTCAACCTTGCCGCAGCTGTTTCGTCTCATAACACCTTCCTCCTGTATATCAGTCCTTGTACCTGGTATGGAAACAATCCTCTTGTACAGACTGTAAAAAAACGTTCAACAGCCTGTTAATACACTTTAATGGTTCCTCTCAGCCGCTTTGTATCAACATCAGCCCACTCCCCCTCTCTGCGCTTGAGCTGATAAACAAACTCTCCCTTTTCAATAAAGCAGAGACTTGCCACGGCACCCATTTCGATTTTTTTGGACTGATAGGCTCCGTCATCCCCGGTAAAAAAATTTATGGGCTGCCTGCACGCCGTTGTCACCTGCTTTTTCTCAAATTTTATTTCCATGGGGTCCCGGGAATAGTTGATCCATATTACCGTGGTGCCGGGCTTGATTATAACGGTAGTGGGAACAAGCCCTTCGTTTTCAAGGATGCGTATATTTTTATGCTCGACCTTCAGCTCCTCCATGACATCCTCTGAAAAAGCGGCACCTGCAAAAAAAAGGAGAAGAACGGCAATATACAAACACGGCTTCGCTATTGCGGTAATGTTGTATGTTCTCATAATAACCTCCGTAATGAAGAAACGTTGTGTTGAGCTACGAAAAATACTGCTCCATGGCTTCAATGAATCCTTCAAAAACAGAAAATTGTTCAGATACAATCTGGACGCTTACGTCACGTTCTGCGGCACCGCCGGCAGTGACCGGGCCGTAACAGGCAACAAGGGTTCGTGCCAGGATGTCTCTGTTTTCTCCCAGCAAAAACAGCAGGCTTTCAATCTCAGCGGCACTGGTAAAGGCAACAACATCGATGTGAGCCTCGAGGAGCATGCTGAGCTCCGGGGCAAAGCCCGTGCTGACCCTGGTGGTGGTGTATGCAGGCACACGGTCAACAATCATGCCGATCTCACCCAGCCATGTCACCAGGTTAGGGATAACACCGGGCTCATCCATGCCCACGACCTCGGGGACCGGGAGCAGTATGCGCCCTCCCCCGGCACCCAGGTCCGCCAGCCCGTCAACCAGGGCCCGGGTAGTGGGCACCCGGGGCAACAGGTCGGCATTAATGCCCCGGCCTTCGAGGGCGGCGGCATCATTCCCCAGGGCACACAGCTTCGTTTTCCCGAGCACGTCCTGTGTAAGGCCCAGGCTTTCAAGCCTGTCAAAAAAGGCCTCAATGCCGTTTCTGCTGGTAAAGGCCAGCCAGTCATATGAGGAAATATTTTGTATTGCGCCGTCAAACAACGTGTAGTCTTTCATGGGCTCAATAACCACGGTGGGCATCCATATCGGCAGCGCCCCCCTGAGCACCAGCAGACGGGCCAGCTTCCCCGCGTAGTTCCGGGGTGTCGTAAACAAAATCCGTTTCCCGAAAAGCGGGAGATCGTCTCGCATAATAAGTGTTGTGTCAAAATCAATCATGTATCAATGCTTCGAAAAACAAGCTCGCAGGTATCCAATGAACTGCCCCGCAGCAAGCTCAGGGCTATCATAAACTGTCATTGTCCGGTTTGTTGAAGCGTGAGCGTAAGTCCTGTTATCCGGGACCGGACAATCCATCGATTCCCGCTTTCGCGGCAGTGACGCGAAGCAGGCTGCGAGGAATGCACCTCTGTGAAATTACAATAATAATGCTCAGGCAACCTGATCAAAAATCAACGAGACCGAACTCCGGCACGTCATAGGTGAGGCCGGAAAGCATGGTCCAGGTATTGCCGGCATCGTCGGTTTTCACAACAGCGCCCCGGGCACCCACAACCCATACTTTCTGTGGGGAACTTACCGAGAGGTCGTGAAGCCAGAAGCGTGTTTTTATCCTGTTCTCAAGGAGCGTCCAGCTCGCGCCGGCATCTTCTGAAAGGAGATATGTTCCGCCGCCGCCCACGATCCATGCACGTCTGCCGGATATTTCCATATCATACAGCGGCTCTTTTATGTTCAGAGCGCTGCCGAGATCAAGCCAGCTGTTGCCCCCGTCCTCTGTTGTAAGCAGCACCCCTTCCATGCCCACGATCCAGCCCCGGTTTTGGTTGATGAATGTGACACCGAACAGGGCAAGCGGCACATCACCCCAAGGGTCGTCCTCGTTGACAAAGAGGGTGGGCGGCTTCTGCTGCACCCAGGTCTTTCCGCCGTCCTTTGTATGATATATGCGGCCGAACTCTCCTGCTACCCAGCCGGTTGTTTCATCAACAAAACAGACCGAGTTGAAGCTTGCATCCTCGGCCTCACGCTGGGCCGTCCATGAGGCACCCCCGTCGGTTGTGTGTATGGTGGTGCCCATGTTTCCCACCGCCCAGCCCGTTGACGGGCCGACAAAGCACACGCTGAACAGATGCTCGCTGGTACCCGTTTTCTGCCGTATCCAGGTCTTTCCGCCGTCATCGGTGTGAAGCACGGTCCCGTAGATACCGCAGGCCCAACCCTTCCGCTCATCAATAAAATCTACTGAGCACAACAGGTTCTCTGTTTTTGTGCGCTGCCGCTTCCATGTGGTGCCGCCGTCACCGGAATGATACGCGGCACCATAGGCACCGACCGCCCATATGTTGCCCTCCCCCACACAGTCAGCACCGTGAAGATTTGAGGCAGTAATCTTATACAGCCGGGGGGGCGGCTTTGCCGTTTGTCCCCGCTGGCCTGAACAGCCGGCGCAAAGGAAAGAAACTATACCTATGCAGGTTACTAACGCATATATACGGGCAGTTGTGTCGATTTGCTTCATATGGCTATTCCGTCTTGTTAATCTTCATAATGAATTTCGGCTTAAAAATCGCAACAAAGCTGGGAACCAGCAGCAGCGCTCCCAGCATGTTCAGAAACAGGAGGATGGCAAGCAGGGCCCCCATCTCGGCCTGGAATTTCAGGTTGGAGAAAAGCCACATCAGAAGTCCGATACAGAGCGTGGTTGCGATGATAAATATGCTTTTACCGTTGCTCATCAGGGTGTTGACGATTGCCGTTGAAAGGTCAGGTGCAGTCTTCTTTTCCTCGCGCAGCCGCCCGATAAAGTAGATGCCGTAGTCCACCCCCAGCCCGATTCCCACCGAGGATACCGGATAGGTATTCACCGTGAGCCCTATCTGGTAAGCGGCCATCAACCCGAAGGCAATCAGGTTGGATATGGCCAGGGGAACCGCCAGAATAAGCCCGGCGGCAAAAGAGCGGAAGTTGATTGAACAGAACAGAAATACCATAAACAGCGCCAGAGACAGGTTCCATATCTGGGCCTCGGCAATCACTTCCCGCACTGCGGCCTGAACCCCCAGAGAGCCCCCCGCCAGGAGGTAGCTGCCCTTTTCAAGTTGTTCCTTTGCAATAAAGCCCTTAATATGGCCCATCACCTCACGCAGCGTTCTGGGCATCTTGTCGCGGCAGTACACGATTATGTTGGCAGAGCTGGTGTTGTGGTTGACAAACTGGCTCCAGTCCCCTGGCCTGCTCCGGTACAGGATACCTTTGAGCGCATAGCCCAGATTGCCCGGCTCCTGGGGCAGAAAATTGTAATTGGGATCACCGTCACGTATGCCGCTCCAGAGCTTGGGCATCTGGGTGACGATGGACTGGACGAACATCACCCGGCGGTGCCGGGTAACGTATCGCTGGAACCGGTCCATTGATTTCAGCACGTCGGCATTTTCAAGGGACCACTGCCCTTCCCCGGCATCCATAACCACATAGATGGGATTTAAAAGCGGCATGCTGTAGGTTATGCGAAGGGCATCCTGGTTGTACCGGTGTGATGGCCACAAAATGGGCGAGCCGGGAATAAAATCCCCCACCTCTATCTGCTCGGCATAGTAGTAGCTCACCCCGACAACCACTACCGTCACCACGACAACCGCCCATTTACCGCCCCGCACCAGCCAGGCACCCGTTTTCTCAAGGCTTCGTTCAAGAAGGCCGGGCCGGGTGCCGGCAGCCGTGCCCTGTGCCCGCATCCTTCTGAGCAGTGCTACCGATTCCGGTAGCACGGAAATAAGAATGGGAGTGAAAACAAGGGAAAACACCACGGTTACCAGGGACCAGAACGCGCAGGTGAATGATATCTTCTGCAGAATGGGGATTGCGGCAACGGCGACCAGAGCGATGCCGAATGCATCGGTAATAATACCCGTGAGTCCGGGAGTGAACATTTTTTCGATCAGGGTCCTGCTTGCCTGGCGCCTGGTGCTGCCTTTTTTCACCTCTTCCATATAGCGCAGTATGAACTGCATTGCGTGGCGCGTCGTCATCAGAGAGAGCAAAAACGGCAGCACCAGCACCAGGGGGTCAAGGTTGTATCCCACAAGAGACATGAATCCCAGCCCCCACACCGCGCTTGCCGCTGACGTGATAACGGGAATGACGACAAACTTTACCGAGCGCTTTAAATAGCAATAGAGAAACGCGATAACCACCAGGACGGTTATTGCAAGGATGGTGAGAATATCCCGGTTGTGATAGTGCAAATACCCGAAGTGCATGGGCTCGCCGGCAATGTTAAGAATGTGGTTGTCATCCTCAACATCAGCGCGAATTTCGCTCAGGGCGCTGAAAATTTTGTCATAGTCGACTTTGTCTTCGTAAAAATCAACCGTAATCAGGGTCTTCTTGCTGTCAAGGGACACGAAGGGCCCGTAGTAGCGGGGGCTGCTGTATATCCTGCGGCGAAGCACCGCCATCTCTTTTGCATGTTTGGGAACATCGGGAAACATCAAATAGACAAACCCTATCTTGCCCGAGGATACTTCCGCATATTTTGCCCTCCTCGTTGCAATGGAGCGGATCTTGCCCTTGTCCACCCCCGGCACCTTGCGCAGCTGCTGGGTAACGTACCTGACCTTTTCCAAAGTTTCGGTGGTAAAAATGTCTCCATGCCTGACCTGGAGCATCAGCAGCACCTGATTGGCACCGCCGAACTCTTCCCGGATTGTGTTATGGACTTTTATGTAGGGATGGTTCTGGGGATAGAGGTCCTCGAAATCCGTTTCAACCTCAAGGCGGCTCACCTGGTAGGCAAACAACAGGGTGATCAGAATGCCAAGCCCCAGAATTACCCAGCGAAAACCGTCAATAATCTCTGCAAGCTTTTTCATACACCGTTTCCTTACGAGGCGCTGTTAATAGGCAAGTTTCTGCAAATTGTGAACGGTAAACGTTCTCGTGGGAAATATCTTCCCGATGTCTTTTACCCATTTTATAAAATTAAGGCTTGCATGTCGGCCGATCTGGTCCCAGTTCAGGGTCCCTGCGGGAACGTAGGCGTATTCGCCGTTAATGGTTTTCTGCCGCATATACATATTTTCATTGCACCGCCATTCATTTCCTTCTTCGTCCCAGGTGCGCTTGATCAGGATGTTCCACTGTTCAGGATCAAGGTAAAATATCTGCTTGCCGTAGGTGTAATGGGGCTCCTTGTAGACCGCTTCAACCGCGTAGGTCTTTACGCGCTCGCGCTGCAGCCCGTTATATACGCCGCTTTTTTTGATCCATTTCAGCTTTGCCAGGTCCTGGTGGCGCACGCTGAGCAGCTCCTGTCTGCCCAGCAGCTTGTAGGTGTTGCGGTTCACATGATCGTACCACCCGTCGGTGTCGTCACGGATCATCTCGGTCCCGTCGATGTTGTCGCCCCGCTGTGCCTGTGAAATGCGCCGTATGCGCCGGAACCGGGCCATCCAGAACCACTCGTCATCTTCCCGGTTAATATCGTTGTACTTGATCTCCAGGATACCGTTATCGACAAAATCAGGCGGCGAGAGCAGCTTGCTGAACAGGGTGCGCCGGAAGTCCTTGGGATTGTCCGGAAGTACCGGGTAGGGATCGCTAAACGCCCTGCCGGCCCAGGACATCTCGATGCGGTTGCGGGACTGGCCCCGGCAAATGCCCGTACGGGGCTCAACCACGTAGCCGTCCGGCACTTCCTGCCGCGAGTCACCCCGGGTCTGCATGTCGAAGTTATACATTGCTTCAACCCCGGTTTTCGGCTCCGGGAAAACAAACCCCGCCATGTTCCGGTAGTCAACCAGCAGGTCCCCGTCGAGCTTTGCGATGGGGGCACACTTTTTGGTCATCTCCATCTGCCCCGTTGAATAGGATGCCTGCCGGTAGGGAACAAGCTCGAACCAGTATTCGTCCGCGTTCATGTACTTCGGGTCTTTGAGCACCTGCAGCTGAATGGGCAGCAAAAAATCCTTGAGCTGGTCTGCGTTGGTTGTATCAATGCGTTTGCCGGCCCATGTCTTCTCCCACTGTCTGATTTTTGCAAGCTCGTCGCCTTCATACGAAGGGACAAAAAGGCGCGTTTCTTCCGCCGGCAGCAGGGACGCACAAAAAAGCAGACTCAGCACAATGCCAAATACTTTTAAACAAAATCCCACTGCATTTCTGTGATCAAAAATCATCGTGGTACCTCCTTTAGAAAATCATAGTGTTTTGCCGTGTGGCAATGGTCGGCCTAAAACCTGAATTTTATTTTTACGTACGTACGTGTTTTGTCACGGGCGGCGGCATACCCGTCCTGGGTGGGGTCGTTGCCGTAGGTCTGGGTGTAGCCCACAACAAAAAGCCAGTGTGTTGACAGGGAAACGGTACAGGACAGGGAGACATAGCCCGTATTTCTCGTGGTGTACAATAAACGCAAAACCGGCGTGTAAGTCTGGTTGCGAAAATGGGTCCTGAACATCAGGGTAAAGGTGGTTGACGAGCGCTGACCGTAGGCAAAGGTCTGGTAGACCCGGGAGACGTTGCCGATATACCACCCCTGGAAGATACTTAAATCGGTATCGACATAGCCCTGTGCGCTGTGGTCAAGCTTTTTAAAGAAGCGGGCTTTAAGGGCACGGCGGATGGACAGGCCGTAGGTAAAAAAGTCCCGTTCGATCTTGCCGCTGCGCGTCAGGCCCCTGTTGTCGGTCTTGTTGAAGTCAAGGCCCCTGAAATAGGCAAATTCGCTGATGATCACCGCCTCGGTGAGAATGGGATCAAAGGTCTGTATCCCCAGGCCGAACATCTCAAAGCGCTTGGCATCATAGATGTCCTTTCTCGGCAGGGGCCTGATGACCCCGTCTCCCCGGGCAATTGCAAACTCTGCCGCCCAGTCCGAATATGCTTCCACATCGTCGACGATCATGGAATCGTTAAGGGCGTTGAAATACTGCAGCGTCCACAGGAACTCAAAATGCTCGCCGAACAGCTTGGTGTTGTACATGCCCCGGAGCCTGAAGCCCACCTCGCAGTTGTTAAGGGCAAAGGCGGGCTCTGATTTATCATACATCTCCTTGATGGCGCCGGTAACACCCAGCCCCCCGAGCTCCTGGTTAGGGACCGACGGTGAGCCCCGGTCGGAGCCCTGGATCCCCAGCCGGATCATCTTGTAGTCCCCGGGATTGAAAATAAATTCAAATATCAGATCCCCCGGAAGGCTGGACTGATACAGCACCCGGGCCATCCAGATGCCGATCTTCAGCTCGTCGAGATCGTCGATCCCCGGGGATGAGTAGCGCAGGTCAAGGGGGTTGACCACGTCGGTGGTGCGCTGCAGCTCCATCTCTCCCCAGATGACCTTCTGCTTGCCCAGGCGAATCGTCCAGGGGCCCGTGTTGATGTCAAGATAGCACTCGTTGAGCATATCATCGCTGTCCCAGAAGGGTGCCTGGTAGTCCCGGTAGCGCTGCCCGGAGGACATTGCTTTGCGAAGCTTTCTGTTGACATCAGGTCCCGACTCGTAATAATACTGCAGCCAGGTATAAAAATTGATTATGGTGTCGGACTTCTCATACAGCCGGAACAGCAGTTCAACCTGGGCCCGGTGGCGCCACAGCACCAGTGCCTGGCCGTAGTCATGCTGCTGGCTGTCATGGTGTTTATGTTCTCTGAACACGATATATTCATCCAGCAGCCCCTTGACCCGAAGCTTGCCGTTGAAAAGCTCGGTCTGGGCATGGGAAAATCCGGCGCTGATAAGAACTATCGTGCAGCAGAGTAAAACTCCCCATGAAATGTTATGCCGCATTATAATCCCCCCATTAAAATAATCGTTTATCGTCTCTAAGAAAGTAATCCCGGCGACGCTGTTTAATTATAGGACAGCGATACCCTGAACGAATACGGCCCCTCTCCCAGTGAAAAAAGCATTGCATAGACCATGGTGGTTCCGTAGTCCCAGAAACGGGTGCTGATGGACACGGTGCGCGGTGTGAATCCCATGTTATAATTTTCATCCGGATAGCCGTATCCGCTCTGCATAACAGAAATAAAATCAAAATAGGTGTCCGTCTTGGAAAGGCTGATGCTCAGTGTTCCGCTGCCCTGGGCAAACACGGGAATCACCATGAAGTTGAAAAACAGGTCGGACTCAGCGGTAAAGCTGCGCGACTGGCCGGGAAGCATTAACGCAATCCCGAAATTAACGGGCAGGCTGGGAAGTTCATCATCTGATGTCTGGGCAAAGGCAACCGGACAGGCATACAGCAACATGAGCGACATGCACAGGGCGGAGAAAATTACACGTTCTCTCGTATGAAGCATTGTCATAACAGCTCCCCCTTCCTGCATGTTAAAAGCTTAGGTTTATTCTGTAATCATAGGGCGGATCTTCAAGTGAAAAGAGTATCCCGTGTATGATCACCCCGTATGCTTCTTCGTCATATTTTGTGATACTGGAGTTTACTCTGATGCTGATGGGGGTAAAGCCGACATTAATGTCGGTCTCCGGAACGCCGAAGCCGTAAAGGATAAGATAAATCAGCTCCCCGTGTGTGCTGGTCCTGGAAAAGCTGGCAGAAAAGGTGCCGTTGCCGATGAGGGCAACCGGAATAATGCCGAAATCAAGGGGATAGCTGAGGTCAGCGGTGATCGTGGTTGACTGTTTGTTCTGGAGTACAACAAAATCGAGATCCATTTGGGGCTCTATCAGGGCGAAATCCTCATCTTCAAACCCGTACACCCCGCAGATGGCGGTAAAAAAAAACAGTATGGTTGCCGGAAAAAGTATCAAGAATTTAACTTTCATTGTAACCCTCCCCTTATGACGTTATGGTTGTACACGGTGTAAAAATATACGTGGATTACTACACTGCAGAACTGGTTGCCCCCACCCTTAGCACACTGTCTGAGGAATTTATAATGAGAAGACACATATTAGGTATACCTAATATGTGTCTTCTCATTAGATAATCCAAAAGCATTTGTCAAGATAAAAAATCCTAACCTCGTACATACCAGCTGCATTGAATTGATTGATTAAGGGTGGTGAAGCTATGGAAACCTTACGGACAAACTACCATAGGAATGGTCTTGAGGCAAAGCTTTTCAAACTACACCATACGGCAGCGGTCACGCATGCTTCCGGCGCCGCATCACTGTCTGAAACATAAATCCGATAATGAAAACAATCACCGTGACGAAAAAAAACTCCTGGCCCTGCAATAACGGTGAAAAAAGTGAAACACCTCTGCTTACGAGGACTGCCCCCATCAGGGAGGTTGCTGCCATAATAAAATGTGGTACAAACACGATACCGATAACACCTGACACAACACCTATGACGGGGACCCACAGGCTGTCTCCCAGAATGCTCGCGCCCACAAGGCCGCCTATGAGAAAACATCCCAGAAAGCCCCCTATCCGGACCAGTGCCCTGAGCACACACGCGCACAGGATACCGAGAATAAACAAACCCGCAACCCCGCCCCACATATCAAAAAGGCTGTATCCGATACTGTAGCCGGCGACCGCACCCAGCAGTCCGCCCAGGAGCACTACAGAGCCGTAAAAGAGCCTGAGTCCGAAAAAACACAGGACTGCCCCGACAGCCAGGGAGCCGATCAATGAAAAATCAATGTTTTCAATCAGGGCCAAAAAATCGGTTGTACCGGTCATAAGCGTGTACCCGGGTGATTGATGTACTATACCGCAGCTGTAAAAAATGTCTTACCCGCGCAAGCGGGTATCCAGGGGCGACATAACTGCGTGATAATACTGCATTCCCGTTTCCACGGGAATGACGTTAAACGGCTTTTTCGTTCTTTTATTTCCATTGTTCCATAATTCCAAGCTTTTTCAAACGTCCTTTTCTTTACCAGATAAAGACGCAAAAAACACCTATGACATTTCATTGCTTGACGGGGCATGAAAAAAACAAGCTTGCATGCGAACATGCTGACAGGCCTGAAAACGTATAAAAAAAACCTAAAAAATTATATTGTCGGACAGCTTATGTTCAGACCGTCTGCTTGTCGGCTGGCAAGCCTGCTAGCCTTTCAGCTTGTTAGCTGATACAGCTATCTGAAGAGTTTAATGACATTAACCCCCGCGGGCAGTTTTTCTATTTCCTCCATCCTGCAGTCATCAAAGGATGCCTTCCCGGTATTAAGACTGCCATACCCCCCGAAACGCGCTGCCACGTGAACATGCCGCTGGTTTTTCTTTGTTCTTCCATAAACCTCGACGTACTTCCATTCGCCGCCTGTTTCCTTTACATCGGGCAGGTTCCTGCGCAGCTTGCGTATGGTAATGGTTGCCCCGTGTTCCATAATATCAACATTTTCGGTCTTTATGCGGCATGAAAGACGGTAAAAGGTCTCAGGCTTGACCCGAACATACTGCAGCAGCTTCGCATCATTGGGTTGTATGTTTTCGATGGTCACGTAATGTTTGCCGCTGTACGCGCCCTCGCTCTCCACGTAGAACCGCACGCTCTCCACGTCATCCCCGTAGATCTCGGTGGACCACATGTTGAGCTGCCCCCTGGTAACGTCCTCAAAGTCGCCGTTTTTAATGAGGTTCTCATCACGGGGCACGGATAAAGAGCAGCCGAGCACAACAAGCACCGGCAGCAGCCGGAGCAGGCTGCTTATGAATAAAAATTCGGCTGTGTGTTTTTTTATCATTTCCATCCGGTTAGTCTATTGAAGGTTTATACGTTCTCTCATCTGCAATATCTTGAAAAAATGGATTCCCGTTTTCACAGGGAATGACCTGTTGTTTAGAAGGTTATATCCTTTGCTGTCATCCCCGCGCTAGCGGGGATCCAAAAAACGGTATCAAGTGGAATATTGCAAATAACTTCACAAAAAAATTTATTAAAACCTCCCTGTCTTTTATATGCAACCGTCATCCTGCGGCCCGGACCGCAGGATCCATGCATCGCCTCCTACTCCAAATACCCGAGGCTGCGCAGCCGCTCTTCCTGCTCTTTGGACAGGGTCACCCGCTCAATCCATATCTTGTCTTTCAGCAGGCGGTTAGCAGCCGACTGCTTGTGCAGCAGCGCGGCAAGCTGTTTCTTTTCCTCGGGCTGTGCCTGTGCTATGTCGGCCATCTCCATGGGATCGGACAGGCGGTTATACAGATGCAGGTTGCCCGTCCGCGACCATTTTGTGCTGCGTATGAGTTTCCAGTCGCCGTTGTACACGGCGCCCTGCTGTGATGCCTTGCCGCCCTCGGCAATGGCAGGCGGCGCTACCGCGGGGCCGTCGCCCTCAAGGTGCTGAACCAGGGACCTGCCCTGGAGCCCGTCGACTTTTTGCAGGCCGAGCTTCTCGATGAAGGTTGGCATCAGGTCGATGAGCTGAACGGTCTGCTCTACCCTTTTGCCGGCTTCGAGCACTCCCGGCCAGCGCATAATGAGCGGAACATGAAGCTCCGTGTGGTGCATCGTGAAGCCGTGGTCCCAGAACCCGTGCTCAAGAAGCTCCTCGCCGTGGTCGGCGGTTATGATCACATAGGTATCGTCCCACATCCCCATGCGCTGAAGCTTCTCCTTCAGGGCCTTCAAGTGCATGTCCATTTCCATCACGCCGCTGTCATAGCGCGCCTCCCAGTATTCCCGGTATACAGAAAGCCGCTTGTGCCGCTCAATATCGGGACAGTGAAACTCAGGGAAGGTGTACAGGTAGCCCAGCTTTTTAATCTCTTTTTGGGTTAATTTTCGCTTGTTGGGCATGGCCTCAACCTTGTCAAGCAGGGGTTCGATATGGTCGGGATGTGCCTTGTACGGGCCGTGAACGTCCATGTAATGCAGATAACAGAAAAAGGGCCTGTCGTTGGAACGCTTGTCCAGCCACTCCAGGGCAACGTCGTTAACGACACTGCCCGGTGTTGTCTGGTGGGCAAAGGTTGAATCAAAAAGGTCGAACCCCTGGGCAAAGCCGAGATCCTTGATAACGAACGCGTTGGCAACAAAGGCCGCTGTCTGGTAGCCGCTTTGCCGGAACGCTTCCGCCATGGTGGTAAATGAGTCATCGAGCACCGCCACCTTTGTGGCGGCAGGCCGGTCCTTGGGCTTGACCTTGCTCCACTTGAGCACCTTATGGACCGACGGGTAATGCGAGCAGAAAAGGGATGCCACCGACGGCTGTGTCCATGAGGACTGGGCTATTGCCTGGTCAAACACCACGGATTCTGAGGCTATGGAATCAAGCGTGGGCGTGTAACCCCCGGTATGCCCGTATGCTCCCAGGCGGTCGGCACGAAGGGTATCGATGAGTATGAAAATAATATTCGGTTTCTTGTCCCCCGGCTTTGGTCCGCAGCCGTTCAGAAAAAAGCCGGCCGGCAGGCATGCCGACATGCCGCCGTACAGACAGAGCTTCAAAAAATCACGCCGTGCTTTATCAGTTACCGGACCGTGGGAGTTGCTCATAATAGATCTTTCTGAAGAAAAATTCACAAAGGGAGGATTATAAGTAATTCTTCAGGCTTTTTCAAGGAGTAACGGGTAAGGGAAATTAATTGTTCTGTGATAACTTGCTTAAACCGTAAACAGCTTTATTAGTAATATCTTCATTCAATTTTAAATGGCTAATTTTTGAAAATATCGATTTATATAATAGTGAAGGGTTTTCAGATAATGGTGTGAGAAGAGAATAAATTATATCTTGGTGTTCTTCAGGACTTGTCTCGTTCATTAATTGCTTTACCATTAAAAAATTGGAGAAGTTTTCCATTCGTTTAGCACATTCAGCGTAATAATCAAGTAATTTTTATCATATTCAATCTCTTTCTCTTCAAGCCATTTTCTGAAATTATTATCAATAATTTTGTTCATACGTTCATTAATTTGTTTATTATCCATGTACAAACGATAGAAACCTATACCTAATACGATGGAAACAATGCCAATAATAGAACTTGTAAATAATGTTATAACAACTAAACAATTAGCTATACTCTTAGTTTTTTACGCGCTTCGGGTCCTGATTTATGAATTCAAATATATGCAGTCATCTTTTTTGTTACATTACTACTTTTTTATGATAAAATCTATAATTGTCGAAATCATCTCATCAAAAAGACCTTTTAAAAGGAAAAAGGGGCGTTCTTTGATAAGCAAATGCTCGGCTTCTCATTGTTGTGGTGAGCTTGGTTGTTGTGGGTCCTGCTGCTGATGACTTCATGGATACCGGCTCAAGGCCGGTATGATATACACGTATGTATTACGTTTCGTCCGCGAGTGGGTCCCCGGGTGGCGCTATGCTTGCCCGGGATGACAGACAAAAAAACTTGGCAATAAACTCTATAAGAAATATAATAAAAATTAAATTTTGGACATAATGCCAAAATCAGTTCACACTTATGAAGCGGTACAAATTGCTGAAATATTTGAAGGAACATGGGGCATATATTTTACGGGAAGGGAAACGTCATACTATATTTCAAAAGGGTCGATTAAAGACAGAAGTGCCCCGACACAATGAAATTGTTGACGAGTTGGCAAAAAAGATATGTAAAGATCTTAATATACCATTTAAGAGGTGAACGATGCAATACAGAGCTGTCGTGAAAAAATCGGCTTCGTGGTGGATTGGGTGGCTCATTGACCTACCCGGAGTAAACGCTCAGGAAAAAACAAAAAAGGAGCTCCTGAAATCTCTGGCTATTGGTGCAGAAGACATGCTGGCTACTGAAGTACCTTTTGATCCAGGTTCGGAAATGACAACCATAAGCGTACCCGATCCGGAATGGATTAATGTATAATACTCTGCCGTCTGCATTTTAATTATCACGCCCTGTGGATTCTTACCATTCTATATTTTTAGAATATCCCCGCAGAAGAAACCATTGAGGCAAAGATCCACCTGTAATAAATAGCCGAGAAGACATAAAGATGGAAATTAATATTGATAAATTATCTGAAGATGAATTGGTCGAATTAAATCAAAGAATAGTCGAAAGATTAAAGTTTTTGCAGGCCACTCGTGACCACCATGAAATGATGGAATTCAATATTGGTGAAAAGGTCTCTTTTGCCCCCCCCGGTCGAGAGAAACTCACAGGTATATTAATGAAGTACAACAAGAAAACGGTTACTGTTATTACCGACCAGGGGCAGAGATGGAATGTATCACCATATTTATTATCAAAAATTGTGGAGCCAAAAACCAACTCATCAAAAAAAAATAATGTCATCCAGTTAAAGAAAAAAAGTGAATAACTCATCCGCGCCGTAATCATTCACTTTTTCGCTTACCATCCATCGTATTTTTTCTGCTAAACCTTTACCTACACCATCGACGGCTTGCAGTTCTTCACAACTTGCAGTGATTACCGCTTCAACACTGCCGAATACATCCAACAACCGCTCAGCCCGCCGACGGCCTATCCCCGGCAGCCCCTGGAGAAGATAAAGCTGTTTCTTCCTTTTGGCCTTTGGCCGGTTCCCGGGCCTTTGCACTGCACCTTTTACAATAAATTCTATCTGGCGAGAAGCGTACAATATCAAGCGGGCTGTTTCGTGAGAACTCAATGATCTCAGGACCGGGATACCGAGAATTAAACTAACGGTTATAAGCGCACCCTGAAGGGCTTCCCTTCTCATACCTGTTTCAGCAAGGTCTTTCCCGGATCCCTCAAGGATCATGACGCTTTTATATTTCGAATTTGCCAGATGGACAGCCTGTTTAAAAAGTCTGCCGTCAGCAAGAGAAACGGCAAAATCTTTCAGGGTTTTTCTTTCAAGAAGAAGCCTGTTCCCGGCAAAGTAGTCTCCCAACGGCAGTCTCTTGATTTCAACAAATACGTTGTCCCTTTCACGGAGATAATCAATAACACTGCTTTTCTGTTCCCGATCATCGGCAATGATGCTGATGTATTTTGTGAAATGTTTCGGAATTCGATAAGAAGTCATCTTTTACCTGTTTCTCTTATTATGAAAGTATAGAAGATACTTCAGTTGTATGTCAACAAAAGTTTAACCACCATATGTTGTATTAATAAAAGTCCAGAGTTTCGAGTATAAACTACGAGTTTGGAGTTGAGAGTTCCGAGTTACGGGTTCAAAAAACAGAATTTCGAGTTTCGCATCTTTAATACACATTTTGAAAAATCAGTGGGCTGCATATGGTTCGTAACTGGCTAATTTTGCTTGTATTGTCTTTTTGTTAAAAGCAACCATAGCACATTTTAGCCATGAATAAAATACGTAAAAATACGTATTTTTTGACTGATTTTATTGGAATTGTTGCCTTGTTGTTGTCGCAAGTTTATTTATTACACCGTAGCAGGGCGAAAATTTATTTTTTTACATTTTTTTACCATCAGTTTGCACTTTTTAACATATATCGTTATATATTAATTTATGTACTCAGTTGTCAGACAAAATGACCCTGGGGTTCCAGGTGACGTTTATTTAATTTAAATATGTGCGAAATTCACTTTTTGGTGAAAGGAGATGGTGTATGAGAAACAAACCAAATGAAAATGCTTTTCATGTTTTTGTTATCGTAATGCTGGCAGGTTGGTTTTTCATGACCGGCTGCGAGCAGGAAGACCCGGGGGACACGGAAAACGGCTGTGTGTCCTGTCATCTGGACAAAGACAAGCTGCAGGAGGTCGCGGACCCCATAGAATACGAAGAGGACAGCGGCGAGGGCTGAGGCGGCTCGGTGGCTCCGTTGGAGCCATGGGCCAGGGTATTCGTAAAGGAATCATTTCTGGAAACAAATCACGGCAAAATAGAGTGCGTTGAGTGTCACAAGGGCGATGAAGAGGCCTTTGACGATAAAGCGGCGGCCCACGAGGGACTGGTTGCCTATCCCAGCGAGGAAGCCGACACATATTGTGCATCATGTCACCAGGAAGAGGTTGCGTCCTTTGAGAACAGCCTGCATAAAACACAGGAAGGATACTACGAGCGGTTTATTATACGAGCGGGCTACGACATACGGAGCGCCGGGCACGAGCAGGAGCTTGAAGGATTTAAAGACGATTGCGGAAAATGCCATGCAAGCTGCGGCCAGTGCCATGTGAGCAGGCCCAGGTCCGTGCAGGGCGGTTTTATCTCCGGGCAGGGACATGAGTTCAAGAAGAGCCCTGACCTGGCAGAAAACTGTACGGCGTGTCACGGCTCGCGCGTGGGCGAGGAGTATACCGGCGCCCACCTGAACATCAAGCCGGATGTTCATTACTTTTCCCTCGCGAAACGATGTGAGTTTTGCCACACGGGCTACGAAATGCACGGCGGTGACGGAACCCTGCTGACATACCGTTTTGACGAGGACAATACCGCCGCGCCGACATGCGAAAGCTGCCATTCGGGCCTGGAAAGCGACAACTCGTATCACACCATGCACTGGAGCGGGGCGTCCGGTGTAACGATGTCGTGCCAGGTGTGCCATTCCCAATCATACAAGAACTGCAGCGGCTGCCACGTCGGTGAAGGCATTACCGGGACCTCGTACCTCTCATTTGAAATCGGCCGCAATTATCTCCAAAGCAACGAGCGGTACAAGGACTATGATTATATCACCCTGCGACACATACCCATAGCACCGAACACCTACAGGGGATGGGGCCTGACGGACCTGCAGAACTTTGAAACAACAGAGCCGACCTGGAAGATGACGATACCCCATAATATTCAGCGCTGGACGCCGCAAACGCAGGTTGATGAGGGCCAGAGCTGCGGCTCGGCCTGCCATAACAGCCAGTACTATCTGACCGCGGACGATATAGAGTATTACAAGGACGCCAACGGCGCTGAGGGATACGGGTTTGATGATATTGCCCGGGAGCTCAACGCAAACCAGGATGTTATTATATCAGAGTAACCGACAAAAAATCAGGGGGGCGGTACAGCCCCCAGCTATACACCGTACCGGTAAGCATATGTTGGGAACATAGTGTATTAATCACAAAACAAGGAGGGAGTATGAAAAATCAAAACAAGTCAAGGGTATCGCCGGTGGTCGTCCTATTTTCACTCGTGTGTCTGGCCTTTCTCACAAACGCCTGTGAGCCTGTTGAGCCGGTCGATGAGTTCGAGACGTTGCGCGATCATCTCGACATGGTCCTCGACGACATGGCCCCGACAAAAGGTGCGACCGATGTGAAAATGATCGTTGATGATCCGACGGAAAGCGCGAAATATGAAATCGTGAGCGTGCGCAGCAACGAGCATTATCTCACGGGCCATGTGCCCGGCGCCATCAACATTCCCTGGCGGACCATCGCGGACGACGACAGCCTGGCAATGCTTGACATGACAATGCCTGCCATCGTCTACTGCTATACCGGTCATACCGGCCAGGTCGCCCAGACAGTGCTCAGCGCCCTGGGCTATGAGTCATACAACATGAAGTTCGGCATGATGGGCTGGACCGACGATCCAGACGTGCTCAACACAACGCCTTTTGACTGCGCCCCGCCCAACTACGATGTGGAAACGATGTCAAATGATCTTCCCGCTGACAATGCCCTGCCGGTCATCGACACCGGTGAGACGGAAGCAGAGGATATCGCGAAGATGCAGGCCCAGACCTATTTGTCGGGTGGTATGGCCCCGGTAAAGGCGGCAACCGACGTGAAGATGATCATTGACGATCCCATGGAAAGCGCGGAGTATACCATCGTGAGCGTGCGCAGCAATGAGCATTATCTCACGGGCCATGTGCCCGGCGCCATCAACATTCCCTGGCGGACCATCGCCGAGGAGGACAACCTCAAGATGATCCCGGCTGACAAACCGGTGATTGTCTACTGCTATACCGGGCATACCGGCCAGGTTGCGGCTACGGTGCTCAATATTCTCGGCTATGAAGCATACAACATGAAGTTCGGCATGATGGGCTGGACCGACGATCCAGACGTGCTCAACACAACGCCTTTTGACTGCGCCCCGCCCAACTACGACGTCGAGACCGGGCCATAATCGAGTAACCGGTACCTGTCAGGGGCATCGGCGTTCCGCCGTGCCCCTGGCGGTTATTCTCCAGCCCGGGGAAGAAAGAGGGACGTCCTGCAAGAAGTAAACAACCGGCTTATCGTTGTGATAAGCTTACAAATGCTTTGCCCTGCTGCTGAACACTCCCTGGATACCGAATCAAGGCCGGGTATGACATGCCTTTATTACGAGTTTTGGGTTCAGGTTGATCCCGGGTCGCGCTGCGTTTGCCCGGGAGGACTTCAAATAAAAACTTGGGAATAAACTCTATAGGCAATATCATCGTACATATAAATTCTTCTAAGATTACGTTTTTGCAGGCCACCCGTGACCACCACGAAATGATGGGATTTAGTATTGGTGAAAAGGTTTCCTTGGAACCGCCCGGGCGTGGGAAGCTCACAGATATATTAATGAAGTACAACAAGAAAACGGTTACTGTTATTACCGATCAGGGGCAGAGATGGAATGTATCACCATATGTATTATCAAAAGTTGTGGAGCAAAAAAACAACTCGTCAAAAAAAGATAATGTCCTCCAGTTAAAGAAAAAAGTAAATAAATCATCACTGCCGTAATCACTTATATTTTCGCTTACCATCCATCTTATTTTTTCCAGGGAAAGAGAACCCACCCTTCACTGAGTAAACAACCGGCTTGGCGTGGAGAAAACCGGCAGAAGCATGACTGGACTGTTGATAGTGTTTGCGCCATTTAATATGCATTATTCTTGTAAATACATAAAAAAAGAGCAGAAAAAAAATCCCGCAGTGCACCCGTTTTTTTTAATGATTAATTCATCTTGAAAAATATGCACAGAGTCAGTTATACTTTCAGGGGCGGCAGATTATGTGCCTGCCGCAGCTTCACCGGCATATTTAAACAGGATACGGCTCGCTATGACACCAGGAAGACGACGATATAAAAGAACCAAACCCTCCCTACGGGCCGGATTCCGGAGCATGCCTGTTAAAAACCTTTCACACGCGAAAAAAATCATTTCCCGGCTGCGGGGCAAGGAAAACAAGCTCCAGCACACCCAGAAAATGCTGATCAAAACCACCTACGATATGGGAGAGCGGGTCAAGGAGCTCAACTGCCTGTATTGCATATCAAGTATCGTTGAAAATCAATCCAATTCATTGAATGACATAATCCAGGGCGCGGTTATGATTATTCCCGATGCATGGCAATACCCTGACATCACCTGCAGCCGAATCGTTCTCGAGGACAGGGTGTTTCAAACACCCAATTATCGGGAAACGGTGTGGAAGCAAACCCGCCATATCGTTGTTCGGGGAAATGTTATAGGGTTTCTTCAAATATGCTATCTGCATAAACGGCCGAACAAGTACGAGGGGCCTTTTCTCAGGGAGGAACGAAAGCTCATCAATGTGCTCGCCGAACGGATGGGTGAAATAATTGAGCGCAAGGAAGCCCAGGAAGCGCTGCGGGAAAGTCAGGCCCATAACAGTGCCCTGCTTGATGCCATACCCGACTTGATGTTTCAACTGGACACCTCCGGGACAATACTGGGTTTTCATGAAGGAAAATTTACCGAACTCCTGGATCTGCTTGAAGAACTGGTGGGCAGGAATGTATTCATTCTCTCCGACGAGAAGGGGCTTTTGCCGAGGAGATTGCTTGAACAGGTGATGGTACATGCAAAGCTCGCATTTGCCACCCGCAAAGCCCAGGTGTTTGAGCGGCATATTACGCTGAACGGAACGGGGCGTGATTTTGAGGTTCGCCTTGTTATCATCAAGGACAATGAGGTGCTCGGCATGATACGGGACATCACCTTCCGGAAGCGTCTTGAAAAGGAAATTATCGAGATAAGCGGCAGGGAACAGCGGAGGATCGGTCAGGACCTGCATGACAGCCTCTGCCAGCAACTTGCAGGCATCGGATTTTTGTGCAAGGCTATAGAAAACAAGCTGAACGCGGGGAGGAAAGTCCGAACGTCCGAGGCCACCGAGGTTGTAAGATATCTGGACGAGGCAATCACCCTTACCCGGGGGTTTGCACGGGGGCTCAACCCGGTGCGTCTCGAAGCAAAAGGACTCATGCTGGCGCTTTCCGAACTTGCGCTGACCACCGAAAAACTATTCGGCATTTCATGCCGGTTTGAGTACAATCAACCCCTGCCCATTACTGACAACACCGCCGCGATACATCTGTACCGGATTGTTCAGGAAGCCTTGAACAATGCAATAAAACACGGCAATGCTAAAAAAATCATCATCACCCTGGACACCCGGGGAGACCTTCATACCCTGGCGGTAAAGGACAACGGCAGCGGGCTGTCCAGCGGGGCGCACCACGGCAAGGGAATGGGTCTGAATATCATGCATTATCGGGCATCAATGATCGGGGCTTTAATGGACATTAGAAACCATGATGACGGCGGTGTCGTTGTCGTCTGTACATTTCTAGAAAAAAAGGATAACTGATACCGGGGTACACTATGGAAACAAAGCAGCACCGCGGGCATGGGCTCGAAAAAAAGAAGATATTGATTGTTGATGATCATCCGTTGCTTCGCAAGGGGCTTGCCACGGTGATCAACCAGTCCCCTGATCTTGTGGTGGAGGGGGAGGCAGACACCGCCGCGAATGCACTGGAAATGATTGAAAAGATCCAACCCGATCTGGTCATCGTCGATATTTCCCTTCCGGGGGTGGACGGTGTTGAACTGATCAACAAGATAAAAGTGCGCAACGGGGAGCTGCCCACCCTTGTGGTGTCCATGCATGACGAGGCATTGTTTGCCGAACGCGCCCTGCGCGCAGGGTCCCGGGGATATCTCATGAAGCAGGAAGCGCTGGAGAACGTGCTGGTTGCAATTCGACGGGTTCTGGGCGGTGAGATCTTTTTAAGCAACAACATGGCGACAAAAATCATAGAAAAAATGGTTGAGGTCACCCCCCGGAAGTCGGCATCTCCTCTTGAGCTTTTGAGCAACAGGGAATTTACCGTCTTTCAGTTGATCGGCCAGGGATTCCAGACGCGCCATATTGCCGAGAAGCTGCATATCAGCGCTAAAACAGTTGAATCGTACCGCTCGCATATAAAAGAAAAATTGAAGCTGGCGAATGCGAAGGAACTGATGAAATACGCCGTTCTGTGGGTACAGAATAACGCATGACCCCCCCCGGCCGGTTTCCGGCATTTTATAGAAAAAAAACCCTCTCTTCAGGTTTAACAGTTTCCGTCTTTTACGTCTGGTGCATACCCTACAAAACCCTCACACAGACAATATAGGTGTTTACCCTATCGGTATATAGGGATAACACCTACGCTGTTATGGTGTTTTCGCCCGTCCAACAAATAGCGCTTGGCTGATTGTAACGGTTAGAGCATTCGGGTATTGTTTTTACAGGTTTCCGATACTGAAAAATTTATACACGCGAGGTGAGCCATGGAAAAGAACATAGTAATAATCAAGACCGACGGATACAAGGATACGGCAGACATCGAGCAGTCATTGAAAGTAGGCGGGTGGACAATCAATACAATCGAGCTGGCAGAAGGGGAACCGCTGCCGCGGCATATTGAGGATGTCGGCGGCATTCTCATTCTCGGCGGAAACATGAACGTCTATGAGCAAAGCACCGATCCCTTGATGGTCTATGTGTAACGAGCATAAGGGAAACCCGCTTTCCACCCTTTCCATCCCCGCCTCTGATCCCGAGCCCCCATAGCCGATGGGTTGCTGATGGGAACCGTGATGGAAAACAATTCCGCACATGTGCCGGATGTCGGCTTTGCATAAAGCACACATGCGGAATGGACATTGTTGAGAACGGACACGTTTAAGAGCTTCGACTGTATCAACCAACAGTAACAACACAGATCAGAAAGGTTCATGTATGTCATTAATCAAGGAAGTTATCGAGAGGGTAAAGCAGAAAGATCCATATGAATTTGAATTTCATCAGGCGGTTGAGGAGGTGCTTGAAACACTGGAGCCGACGGTCGGCAAGCACCCGGAGTTTGTAACGGCAAAAATCTATGACCGGCTTGTGGAGCCCGACAGAACAATCATGTTTCGTGTTCCCTGGGTGGACGACAAGGGACAGTTCCAGGTAAACAGGGGCTTCAGGGTACAGTTCAACAATGCGATCGGGCCCTACAAGGGTGGCCTGCGATTTCATCCGTCGGTAAACCTGAGCATTCTGAAATTTCTGGGGTTCGAGCAGATTTTAAAAAATTCACTCACGACCCTTCCCATGGGCGGGGCAAAAGGCGGGTCTGATTTTGATCCTAAGGGAAAGTCAGACAATGAGGTGATGAGATTTTGCCAGGCATTCATGCGGGAGCTGTACCGGCACATAGGACCCGACACGGATGTGCCCGCGGGAGATATCGGCGTTGGCGGACGGGAGATCGGCTATTTATACGGCTATTACAAAAAGCTCATGAACATGCACGCGGGCGTCTTAACGGGCAAGGGCATTGAATACGGAGGCAGCCTCATACGGCCCGAGGCAACCGGATACGGGAGCGTATACTTCGCCGCCGAAATGCTCGGGACCCGGGGCAGTGATTTCACGGGCAAGACGGTCGCAATAAGCGGTGCCGGCAACGTTGCCCAGTTTGCCCTGGAAAAAGTCAATCAGCTCGGTGGGAAGGTCATCTCGCTGTGCGATTCAAGCTCAACCATCGTGGATGAAGAGGGCATCGCCGGTGAAAAATTTGATTTTGTCATGGAACTAAAAAACGGACGGCGCGGCAGAATCAGCGAATACGGGGAAAAATATTCACAGGCAACATGTTACATCGGCCAGAGCATCTGGGACGTTATCGCTGAACAGGGCCTCAAGGTTGATATAGCACTTCCTTGCGCAACACAAAACGAGATTGATGAATCCCATGCGGCGGCCCTTGCAAAGAACGGCTGTTACTGCATTTCAGAAGGCGCAAACATGCCGTCAACGCCCGAGGCAATCAGGGTATACAATGAAAACAACATGCTCTATGGTCCGGGCAAGGCAGCAAATGCGGGCGGGGTGGCCACGTCCGGTTTTGAAATGTCACAGAACAGCATGCGGCTGCGCTGGACTAGGGAAGAGGTTGATAATCGGCTGCTGGGAATCATGAAGGGTATTCATAAGGCCTGCCTTGATGCTGCTGAAATCTACGGCAAAAAAGGTGATTACGTTACCGGGGCAAACATTGCGGGTTTTATCAAGGTTGCAAAAACAATGCTTGCATACGGGGGTGTATAACAACGAGAAGGCTGAGAAAAGCCGCCTTGCAGTGTACGGCGGCTTTTCCCGACCGGCGGCAGCGTTCACCGGTACGGCCTGAGCAACAGGCGGGCGGTATGGAACCAATCGCACCATACAACTCATTTGCCGGACAGCCGCCCGCTTTCACCGCATACGAAGGGGGGGGAGTTCCCTTTATGAAAAAGTCATGAACAAATTAATTTTCAAGATCCTTACAATACTCGACAGATGCCAGGAACCGATACCATCGGGGCACATAGCCCGCCGGCTCAGCCTCCAGGGCTTTGATCTTTCCGAACGTACGGTCAGGCACCACCTCAAGATGCTTGATCAGAAAGGGTATACGGAACACCGAAAAAAAAGGGGGCGAAGGATCACGGAAAAGGGCCGGCAGGAACTGAGCAACAGCTTTGTATGTGAAAGAGTCGGTTTCATAATAAACAAAATCAACAACCTCTCATTTTTGACTGATTTCAATCCCCGAACCCTTCTCGGCAAAGTGATACTCAATGTGACCTACGTCCGCGAAGAAACAGCGGCGAAGGCCCTGTCGGTCATGAGCGCGGTTTTACATTCACCGTATGCATTCAGCAATAGAGTTATCATTAAAAAAGGCGGCGAGTGTATCGGTGACCTTACCGTTCCCGGTGGTATGGTAGGGATCGGTACGGTATGCAGTATAACATTGAACGGGATACTTCTTAAGGAAAGGATTCCGGCAGAATCAAAATTCGGTGGAATTGTCAGCGTTAAAAAAAATATTCCAAGAAATTTTACATCATTTATCGGTTATGAAAAATCCTCTGTTGCCCCGCTTGAGTTTTTCTTAAAAGGCAAAATGACCAATGTGCTCAAAACACTTGTCCACAGCGATGGAGAGGTCCTGGGGAGCCTGCGGGAAATACCTGAAACGTGCCTGAACGACGCAAAAAGAGTGTGTAAGCTGTTGAGCAACAATGCTATCGGCGGCGCGATTCTTCTGGGCCAGCCTAGTCAGCCTTTTTTGGGCATGCCGGTGACCACCGGTAAGGTCGGCATGGTTATTCTGGGAGGGCTTAATCCTCTTGCCGCTCTTGGAGAGGCCGGCATATCAGCCGACAGCCATTCTATGGATACCATCTGTGAGTATGATGACATGGTGCCTGTTGAGGAGTTTGTCGGAATTTCATGTGCGGATGAACACATTCCCCGGGGATCGGCACGTGTCAGCTGTGGTGAGATGTACAGTAGCAGAGTACCTTTCGGGAAACAATATCAGCCAAAAGATAGAGTGTTCCCCGGTTGATCGTGCATACTTTGACAATATTTTCGTAACGTCTGCTCTCGGGAAGTTCCGCTGCCAATTCATTTTCCAGTGCGTCTATCCACCCACGGTTAAACATACTAAGGTCCTTTCGGGCAAAAAGTGCAACATAGAAAATATCGGTTTCAACAAGATCCTGGAAAAAATGCGTGCCGAAGGACAACTCGGGCGTCAGGCTTCCGCTCCTGTGTTCAAGCTCAACCAGAACAGCAATATTATTGATTTCTGAAAAACTTACCGGGATGCCGAGCGATGGTGTTGACGTACCCCATCTTCCGGGCCCTATAATAAGCGTAGGGACTTCTTCTCTGTTTGCCGCCCGTTTGTTGATTTTTCCAATGAGTCGTGCAACGGCGTATTTTTCAGCAAGGGGGATTTTGCTGTATCCTTCCGGATCAATAAAAACAACCCGACTCACGGGCTGCATAATATTACCACCCATAAAATTTCCAGCGGTTTGAAAAAGAATATCATCAGAACAAATATCGCCGGGTAACGTCACGCGATCTCTTTCACCCTTTGTCTGAAGCGGTCTGCACTGAAGAAGATTCACCAGGAACGAACCATCGTGTGCAAAATTAACGGTAAACTCTATATCCACCGGGTAGCTATAGCTGTTCTCGAGCTTCTTGAGCATATTGCGCATGAGCGTGGGAAAGGAGCTGTCTGAAAGAAGCACGTCAAAAGTAAGTATCCATGCGCCCGGATCCGGGATCCCGCGTTCCTGCAATCGGGTGCTTGTTTCACTATCCCGTATGGCAACGCAATCAAGGTTTATATTCAGATCTTCATGCATGATATCCCTTAGATGAACCGTATCGAATTTGATTTGCTGGACATCAAGAACATCCACATAATGCTGGGAATATTTTCTTGTATCACCCAGACCTGCATGCGGTTTCAACAGCGGTGCATCAAGGGCGACAATGCGCGGATAATCATTTTCCACCCGATTAACGGCCCGGGTTCCCAAGCCAAGCACCAGTCTCAGCATGCCCGCCTGCGGATCCATATCATGTTGCCAGGCAAAGGTGTTATGGGAAATGCCGACACCGGCAAGGTCGGGGAAAAAGTACTTGCCGCGGTATGAGCCTGATACCCGCTGGACAAGTATTGCCATCTGCTCATCGTGCCGGTCAAGGCCACGCTGCCTGCGGTACGTCAGGGCATCCTCGTTCATCATGCTGGCGAATACCCGGCGGACACAGTCCCTGAAATTCCGGTAACGCTCTTCGGGGGTGCCCTGATTTATACAGAAGATGCTTTCATATTTACCCGCGAAAGCATTACCAAACGCATCCTCCAACAGGCTGCTGGAACGGATAATAATCGGTGCCTGGCCAAAATATTCAATGACCTGCCAGAACTTTTCTTCAATTTCACCGGGAAAAGAACCTCCAAGCATAAGTTCTCTTAAAACACGGGCTGCCTCGAAATACCCTTCCTGTGTCTTTTGTCTCATGAGCAGTTTCCACCACCCATTCTCTACAATATAGGTGTAAAAAACATCAGAGCCTATAAAGAAGGAATCATGGGGCTCAAGGTGTCGGTTCCAGTCAACCGAATCATCTCCCGTGAGAATCTTTCTTGCAATGAGCATCCCGGCGGCCTTTCCACCTATATAGCCCGTGCCGATCAAACGTTCCTTGATTATCAGCAAATCTTGGAGGGAAAAATGCTCACAGGCAAGAGAAAGTATGCGTTTTTCACGGCCGATCATGATGGTGCACAGATGATCGCGAATCTGCCTTTCCTCGGCCGCGATTCCTTGTTTGTGCAACAAATTCTCAGCATTTAAAAAAAGTCGGTCCCAGTAATCGAGATTCCTTGTGGCATGTTCGGTTTCCCCGGACGACATATGAGAGCCCAGGCGTGTCATATCAACACTGCTGGTGACAGGAACAAAGCGGTCCGGCTCTCTTTTATGCGGAAGGAACATGGTGGCCCCATATCTTCCCTTTACTTTCAGCGGATGAACATAAAAGTCATTACCGATGTTATACACATCAAGGAGAATCTGTGTGGTTTCGCGGATTCGCGCAACTGTTTTGAATGAATGAGAACTTCGAACAAGACCGAAATATGCAATGGTATTGAGCTGAAACAGATAGGGACAAGCGATCATGAAAAAATTACCGATCATCAAATCCGTTCCCCATGCCCACAGAAGATCGGACAGGCAATCAAATACGTAATAGGCTCCCTCGCCCTCACAGCTTATGATGCCATGGACCTGTGTGGAAAACGATTCGAAACCGCCCCGGGCATCAAGGCTGTAAACCTTTACGGCCGGGTCCTGCTCTATCAGAGGCCGGTGCTGAGCGAACCGTACGTAAACGATTTTTCTTTTTTCCTCAACGGCACAGCGGACAAATGATTGCGCAACACAAGCGTAGTCCTCTATATCGTCGACCTGCCATACCACATTGTCGCCTGTGCGAAGTCCGTCTATAATTGTGTCCAGGCCGTGAAGGCCGGTGGTTGCGCGAATTGATATGTTCATGTCCACCTTTTTCAAACCCCTCCTTATGAACACGCTTTCATAATAAGTATTTCCGAAACTGAAACGGAAAAAGGGTGAATTTACGTTTGGTTTTCGTTCTTTTCACCATTTATTCTGTATTGTTTGAAGAGACGCTATTTGTTTTACGGCTTCAGCGCTTCGAGTTACGGGACCTGGTGCCTGTTATTACACCGTCTAAAAAAACCGGGGTGCTGAGTGTGGCTTCAGCTATCTATAGTTCTTTCTTTATATTGTCTTTTTGTCAGAAACAACCATAGCACATTTCATCTATGGGGGGAATACATAGAAATACGTATTTTATAGAACGCTCATAGTAATGAGGGATAGAAAATGCCATTTTAAATAGGTCAAAAAATGTATTTACCCGGAGATTAAGAAGGGGAACCGCTCTTCAATAAATAAACAACCGGCTTATCGTTGTGATAACCTGACAAGTGTTTTCACCTGCTGCTGAACACTCCCTGGATACCGGCTCAAGGCCGGCATGACATGCCTTTATTTCGGGTTTCGGGTTTCGGGTTCAGGTGAATCCCGGGTTGTGCTGAATTTGCACGGGATGATAAGCAGGGAGATTTGGTTCGGCTGAAAGTGAAAGGCGTCTGCGTCTGACCTGTCGTTATGCAAAAAACAGAGCCGCTCCTATGCCTCAGTGAGTGGACATAGCCAGTTTTATTGCCAAACCGGCAAATACGCTCCCCGCCAGACGATTGAGGTAAATTTGGGCCTTTGGTGACTGCTGCAGCCACGCGCCGAGCATTCCTGCCAGAAGCGCAATGCTGCTAAAGACGACCATCGTGATCAGAATAAAAATTGCGCCGAATATGAATATCTGCTGTGCAACCGGGCCGTTTTCCGGTGCTGCAAACTGGGGCAGAAAGGCCAAAAAGAAAATCGACACCTTCGGGTTTGTGACATTCATGATGATACCACGCCGGTATAGCCGGGCTCCCGAGAGTTTGTTGGATTTACTGCTCTCCAATCCGGACGCGGATGCTGAGAATGCCGACCAGGAAAGATAGAGGAGATATAAAGCGCCGACAATTTTCAACGCGGTGAAAGCCGCTGCCGATGTTTGAAATACGGCCGCCACGCCGAGAGCCACAGCAGTTGTGTGTACCATAAGTCCCGTACAAAGGCCGATTGTAACAAGCACGCCCTCTCTCCGGCCGTGCAGCGCGGATTGCGTTAAGACAAAGATGTTGTCCGGTCCCGGCGCAAGGGCCAGGATTACTGAAACAGCAACGAACGTAAAAAGAGACTCAATAGGTATCACTGTATTATGGATATCATTTCAATTACCCTGTTTTTGCCAGATGAAGACATAGTCGGCGGAAAATGAGCCATCGGACAGGGGAAAGGGTGTAGCGAACAGTTTCTTTTCAACAAAACCATGCGCATGCAGCAGGGACCGAATCTCCTCACGCGGGTAGAAAAAAACGTATACTTCCCTGCCGTCTGTGAAAGACTCCGATAACGGGCCTGATTGGTCATACTCCCCGCCCACCGCACTGAGATAGAGGAATCCCCCGGCATGAAGAAGGCTGTGACAGTTGATGATCATGGATTCAAGCTCTTCCCTGTCCAGGTACGGGGCGCAGAAGGCTCCGATGACGGCATGGTATCTGTTTTCGTATGAACCGATGTTTCTGATATCATCGACAAAAAAGCGGGCATCGGGCAGCTCTTGCCTTGCCAGCTCGACCATTGCCGGGGCCAGGTCTATACCGGTAACCGCAATATCGGGACGGATGGTTGTAATGAATTTTGACACGTTACCGGGGCCGCATCCCAGCTCAAGTATATCCGCCTTTTCGGGCAGCAGTGAGGCGAAGTATTCATAGGTTTCGTCGTAGAGCGTTAACGTGCCGACCTCTTTTTTATACTTCCTTGCACTGGCGTTGTAGGCCTGAATGGTTATGTCCGTGTGGTTCATGGTCGGCTCCCTTTGTGGTTCTGCTGCAGGACAGTTTGTGACCGGTACCGCTGGGGCACACGGGTTTCAAAACAAAACTGCGGATCACTCTGCGGCGGCCTGTACGCCGGAATCGGTAGCAAACGGCGCCCACCCTCCCCCGACGGTTTTGTAAATGGTAACCATGTACGAGGACGTGTTTCCCTGGCTTACGGCGAGGTCTTCTTCAAGGGCCAGAAGCGAGCGCTGGGCGTCCAGCACGTTGTTGAAATCGGTGAGCCCGCTGCTGTATTTATCCTGAGCAATGCTCACTGCTTCATCGGCGGCGGCAACGGCACTTTGCAGAGATCCGACTCGCTGCTTCTCCCGCACATACGCCGACAGCGCGTCGCGGACCTCGGCAACGGCACTGAGGACCGTTTTTTCATACACTGCCAGGTACTGCTCTTTGACCGCTGTCTGTGCCCGGACCCTGCTTGCCAGCTCGCCTGCCCTGAACACCGGCCAGACAACCCCCGGCACAATGGAACGTGTGTCCGCGCCGGATGAAAACAGGTTGGTTGACCGCGCCGCCGCTGTTCCGAAGAAGCCGGAAAGGGAAAATTTAGGATACAGCATGGCCACGGCCTCGCCGATGCGGGCGGACTCGGCGGCAACCCTTCGTTCGGCCCGGCGAATATCCGGCCTGCGCCTGAGCGCGTCAGCATGAATGTCGCCCACAGCAGTGTTTGCGGGAACAGGTATGGGGTGCACTGTACCAAAGCGTGCGTGCAGCGAACCCGGCTCCTCGCCGACCATAACCGCCAGAGAGTTCAGGGAGGATTCCAGGCCTGCCTGCAGGAGGGGGATTGCCGAACGGGTGGACTCCATATTATAGCGCGCCTGTGAAACATCAAGTGCGTCGGTAAGCCCTACCGTGTAGCGGGAGTTCAGGATGTCAAGTGTCTCCTCCTGGGCCTTCAGGTTTTTGCGGGCCACCTGGAGGCGGCGCTGAAAGGTACGTATCTCTATGTAGTTCAGGGCAACTTCCGCGGCAACAATCCGCCACACGTCATGAAGGGCGGCCTCTTCTGCTTCGAGCCCGGCACGGGCGGCCTCGACAGCCCGGCGGGTCCCCCCGAAGATATCGATTTCCCAGGAAGCATCGAGCGCGGCCCGGTACATGTTTGTGTAGCTTCCGTTTCCGCTGTATTTGCCGGTACCGGTCCTGGCAAGATCAGCCGAAGAGCCCACTTTCGGAAACAGGTCGGAGCGGACACCGGTGAGCTCGGCACGGGCGGCCCGGACCCGGGCAACGGCCGCGCGCATGTCACGTGAGCCCTCAAGGGCCCGGGTGACACATGAGACCAGCATATCGTCGCCGAAATTGTCCCACCACCGGGCAAGCATCCGGGGATCGGCGGTGGCGTTGTCATATCCGTTGAGCCCCGAAGCCCTAAAATCAGGCCCGGGAAGCTTGGGGGCGGTATAGTCCGGCCCGACGCTTATGCACCCGCTGAGAAACGCGCAAAAACATGAAAAAAAGCACAGCCTCAACAAACGTGGGGGATAGAATTTATTCTGCATCGATGATACTCCTGCCGGCTGCTGGCCGGGGGCGCTGCACCCGTTCGCGTATTGACTGAAAAACAACATACAGGCCCGGCACCATAATAATACCGAACAGCGTGGCAATCAGCATTCCCGAGAAAACCGTGACTCCGATGGCCCTGCGGCTTGCCGCGCCGGCACCCGAGGAAAACACCATGGGCAGCATGCCGAAGATAAAGGTAAACGCGGTCATGAGCACGGCCCTGAACCGTTCATAAAATCCGTTCCTGGCGGCCTCTATAATCGAGCAGCCCTGCTCGCGCTGATTTTTACAGAACTCCACAATGAGGATGGCGTTCTTGCCTGCCAGCCCCACCATCAAAAGAAGCCCCAGCTGGGCATAGATGCTCAGGGGCATTCCCGTAATCATCAGCCCCAACAGCGCTCCCAGCAGGGCAACGGAGATTGAAAGCATGACCGAAATGGGCATGGTCCAGCTTTCATACTGGGCAACCAGGAAAAGGTACCCGAACACCAGTGCCAGCATAACCAGCACCACCACCTGGCCCTCGGCCCGTTTCTCCTGATAGCTGGCCCCGGACCATTCAATGGCATAGCCCCCGGGCAGGGTGCTGCCGGCCAGTGTTTCGGCTTTTCCCATGGCAAGGCCGGTACTGGAAAAGGGCGATACCATAGCGGTGATGGAGGCGCTTGCAAACTGGTTGTACCGCTCTATGATGCGCGGTGCGGTGATCTCCCGGGTCTTCACGAGGCTTGCCAGGGGCACCATGCCGCCATAGGCGTTTTTCACATACAGGCCTTCGATATCGGTCGCGTCTTTGCGGTAGTGCCAGTCAGCCTGCACATATACCCGGTTGACCTGGCTGCCCAGGTTGATATCGTTAACATACCGGGAGCCGAGATTGTTCTGGAGGCATCTGAAGATATCAATAACGCTCACATTCATGGCCTCGGCCTTGGCCCGGTCAACGTCAAGGAACAGGTGCGGCGTGGCGGCAGAATAGGTGCTGAAGGCAACGGCTATTTCAGGTGCCGTGTTTAAATGGCCCAGGTAACCTGCCAGAACGCCTGCAAGCTGCTGGGGATCAAAATCCTTGGTGGCCTGGAGACGCAGGTCCATTCCGCCGATGAGGCCCAGCCCTGAAATGGCGGGCGGCTGGAAAAGATTGATCCGGGCGCCGGGAAGGGCAGCCATCTCTCCTGACAGCTTGGCGATAATGGCGTTAAGATGCAGCTCCGGCGTTTTCCGCAGGCTCCAGTCGTCAAGCCCCGCAATAATCAAGCCCATGTTTTCGCCCCCGCCGAAAAAGCTCCACCCGCACACGGCAATCACAAAATCAACACCGGGGGTGTCCAGAAATTTCCGGGTGATATCCTGCATTACAACGGCGTTACGATCAAGGGTGGCCCCTTCGGGAAGCTGAACGCTGCCGAAAATGGCCCCCTGGTCCTCATCCGGTATAAAGGCCGTGGGAGTGATTGAAAAGATAAACCATGCCCCGGCAACCGCCACTGCGAGAAAGAACACCACCAGGGCGCTCTTGCGGGCAAACCTGACGGCCAGGGAAACATAGGTGCTTCGTGCCCCGCCCAGCAGCAGGTTGAACCAGGCCAGGGGGCCCCGGGATGCCGGTTTGGGCAGCCGCAGAATGGAGGCGCAGAGGGCCGGGGAAAGGCTCAGGGCCATACAGGTTGAAAAAAATACCGCGGATGAAATGCTTACCGCGAACTGCTGATAAATTCTTCCGGTCATCCCCGGCACAAAGGCAATGGGCACAAAAATAGCCAGCAGCACCAGGGTTGTGGCGATCACCGGGCCGGTGACCTGCTGCATGGCCTTTAAGGCAGCACTGCGGCGGTCAAGGCCCTCGTTGTCCATCAAAAAGGTCACCCGCTCCACCACAACGATGGTATCATCAACCACAAGCCCAACGGAAAGCACCAGGGCGAACAGGGTCAGCATGTTAACGCTGTACCCAAAGAGCATCAGCACCGTGAATGTTGAACACAGTGAAACGGGGATGGTCACCGCGGGAACAAGGGTCGCCCGAACATCCTGCAAAAAGACATAACAGACCACAACAACCAGCAGAAATGTCAGGCCTATGGTGAACACTATTTCATTAATGGTAGAGCGTACGAAATCCATTGAGTTAAACGCCAGGAAACATTCGAAATCATCCGGGAACCGGCTTTCAAGGCGCTTGATCTCGGCCTGTATGGCCTCCACCGTTTCCAGCGCGTTTGAACCGGCCGACTGGTTCAGGCCCACCGCCACCGTTGGGGCCCCGTTGTAGAGATCATAGGTGGAATAGTATTCAATGCCCATCTCCACCCTGGAAATATCACGCAGGCGCACCTGGGCACCGCGGCCTGCCGAGCGCACAATGATATTCTCAAAATCCTTGGGATCATTAAGCCGGCCCTGGGTCTGCAGGGTGTAGAGTATTGAGCGGCCCGGCGGGCCGGGCGCAGCCCCCACGGACCCGATTGACGCCTGCACGTTCTGGGCCTCGATCGCCTGTATCACCTCGTCGACACCCAGACCCAGTGCGCTCAGGCGGTCGGAATCAAGCCATACGCGCATGCTGTATTTGGAGGAAAACACGTTTGCCTTGCCCACGCCCGAGATGCGCATGATGGCATTTTTTATATAATCATGGGTATAATTGCTCAAAAACTCCCTGCTGTGGGTACCGTTTGGAGAGCGTACAATCATAAGCCCCAGGAAATCTGAAAACTCAATAGACACGGTGATCCCCTGCCGGGTAACCTCTGCGGGCAGGCGCGGGGTTGCCAGTTGCACGCGGTTCTGCACCTTTACCAGGGCGATATCCGGGTCGGTTCCCACGGCAAAGGGTATTGTCAGGCTGTAGGTGCCGTTGTTTTCGCATTTTGACATCATGTACAGCATGTCCTCGACACCGTTTATCTCTTCCTCCAGGGGTGCGGCAACGGTTTTTGCCAGCACCTCGGCGCTGGCTCCCGGATAATTGGCAAACACCACGATCTGTGGCGGGGCAAGGTGGGGATACATTTCAACAGGCAGGGAAAAAATCGCCAGTATCCCTGCCAGGGACAGCACAATGGCTATGACCATTGCCAGACGGGGACGATTGATAAAGATACGTGAGATCATTATTTGCTCGCTCCGGCGGGGCCTGCATCAACATCGACGGCCTGCACCGCAATGCCGGGCCTGACTTTCTGCACACCCTCGACAATGACGGTTTCGCCGGCAGCAAGGCCGGCAGTAACAGCCACCCTGTCCTTGAGCACCGTCCCCTTGGTAATTTTTCGCTGCTGCACGGTGCTGTCCTTTCCCACAACAAAAACGTAGTCGCCGTGGGCGTCGGTCATCAGTGCGGCAATGGGCACAACAGGTGCTCGGGGCCGGTCCTTTTTTCCCAGAAGGAGTGTTACGTAGGAGCCGGGAATCAGCAGCCCTTTGGGATTGTCAAACCGGAACCACACGGCAATGGTCCCGGTCTCGAGGTTTATTTCGTTATCGATAAAATCACGCCTGCCCTGGATATCAAGCTCCATGCCTCCCGGCAGCTTGGCCCTGGCATTAATGGCAGGCACCGTCCCTCCTATCTCCTGCACCAGGAATTTTATATAATCCCGGTCGGCCGGAGAAAAGGCCACCCGCACGGGATCAACCTGCACAATACGCGCAAGCCTTTTGGATGCCGAGCTGACATAATTACCTTTCTTTATTTCAGCCGGGCCGATGCGCCCGTTAATGGGCGCCGTAATGCGGGTATAGCCCAGATCAATACGGGCCAGTTCAAGGCCGGCCCGGGCCATTGCAACCGAGGCTTTTGCGCTCTGCAGGTCACTGGTGGCCGTATCAAGGTCCGCCTGTGAGATACTGCGGGACTGGGCTGATTTAAGGCGCTTGAAATATTTTTCCGCGCGCACGAGCCGTGCCTCGGCCTGTGCCAGCTCAGCGGCCCGCAGGTCGACCGTGGCCCGATATTCCCGGGGATCGATGGTAAACAGGACCTGCCCCTTTTCAACCAGACTGCCCTCGCTAAAATGAACATCGGCAATATAGCCGGAAATGCGTGGGTGCAGTTCAACCTCCTGTATGGGCTCTACATGGGCAATATACTCTTTCTCCTGCTCGATAAAATCCTCCGCCACTGTCTGCACCATAACAGCCGGCGGTCCTGAAGGCATACCCATTGCCCCGGGAGGCGGCCCGCCTGCACCCGGCCCTCTGAAGAGCAAGGACACAAACCACCCCGCCGCAAAGGCCCCTGCAATGAGCACAATAATACCTGCCTGAGAGGAAAGCAGGCTTTTACTGCCTTTTCTATACAAATCCATGTTTCACCTTCTTTATGCCGGTGTCGTGTTCCTGAAATTCATTTAATAAATCATAGATTACTATTAAAAATGTTATGTTCGCAATAATGGCAAAAGGATTGAAGTGATATTATTGCTGATTGTTTCGGCGTTATTAACAACCTTTCAGCCTCGTGGAGATCATCTAAACACTATATATTGTATGTTTTTTTACACTCGAATCCTGCCCGTCCTCCGCAGTAGCTATGCTACGGAGGGTAGAGAACCCGCGGCCCCTTCTTCACAGGCTGACTCATTCAACGATGTTCGGCACATATAGCGCATACGTATCACACAGGATATTACACTGGATATAACGCTCTGCAAAACCAATCATCCGCCGTTTTCGCCGACGGTGCAAAAACCATGCAAAAACGTTTCCACAAGTGTTTGGGCAGCCGCATTGACGGCCACATCGCCGTCGTGAACGCTCTCTCCCATGCCCCAGATCAGCATATGCAGGGCCTTTGCCGCCCAGTGAATATTGATATGTCTGCTGATGTGGCCCTCCTGCTGAAGGCGTTCAATCAACCGTTGCAAAAGCTTCAAGGCATTATTGATGACGGATTGATTGACCGGGTCCTGCTGAACAAACGGCTCATAGAGCAGGAAATTGAACTGGACATTCTGGCGGATCGTTTTTTCAATAATCCTGTTCAGCATGTCGATGGCGGAAATGTCCTCATCCAGCACGGGCGTCAGCTGGGTACGTATCTGATCGTCGAATTCAAGAATTATTTTCTGAAGCAATTTTTCCCGGGAAGGAAAATAGCGAAACAGCGTTGTGCGGCTTATGCCCGCGTGCTGTGCAATATCTTCAAGCGGCGCACCGGGACTTCTGGTCAAACAGTCAATTGTGGCCGTAATTATCTGTTTTTCTTTTTGTAAAGACACTTTTATGTACTATAAATAACATTATTATTTCATATGAAACACTCAAGTACCATTTTCACCGATAAAAGTCAATAAAAAAAAGGGTTTCGGGTTCACCGTTTTCGTGATACAGGGCTTAAGCGGTACACGCCGGCAAGGCTTATTTGACGGCGCCGTCGGGCAAAACGATACCATCGGCAGCACCGCCGCCTCATTGACGTTCTGCCTCCAGCCCTTCCAGATCATCCTCGCTGTAGCGTAACACTCTGTATGCGGGTCTGGTTACCATGGCGCCCGAAGCATCAAACGGCTTGACCATATAGGTCCTGGTAAAAAAAGGCCCGTCTTTTTGATGGCAGTCCGAGCAGCCCCCCGCCCCGAGGGCGGCACCGGCCGGGGCAATATCGTGGCTGAGCTTAAAGGTCGAACCATACGGCGAGTACTCGAACGGCCGGCTCGTGAGTGTATAGTTTTCATGTGCCGACAGGTACACGTCTGCTCCATCAACAAGGACCACCTGCCTGTTTTTCAGGACACCTTGTGTATGAAGATGTGACGTCATGGAATCGATGGCAGCATCTATTTCTGCGGGCCTGTTGATCTCAATAAACCCGTCGCCGTTATCATCGGTAATGGCTGCAAGCCGGGGATAGCTGTTTTCATCGGTCCACATACGGTAAATATCTTTCATAAAGACCTGATCCAGAGCGGGTGTGTCTTTGTTCTTGAGCCCGTACCAGATTGAGTACAGGCCTGCCACGGGATAGAGCTTTTCTTTGTACCGGCGAAGCTGCGGCGTATAGAAGAAAAGCGGCCTGTCGGTCTGCTTCCCAAGATCTCCCTCACCGTAGTAGTTCCACGGCTTTGCATCAGGGCCGTAAAAAGACCAGATTTTTTTAAGCTTCGGAACCCGCGGCAGCGGGTTGAATACCGTGCTGTCCTGCACGAGGGCCGCTTTGACCGCTTTGTCAGGCACATGACATACCTGACAGGACATTGCGTCACTGTGCGCATCAAAGGAACCGGAAGCTGAAAAAGAAGCATGGCGCATGACAGGCGCGCGGTTCAGCCCTTGTGCATGGCATTCCCGGCAGGAAATGACCGTGTCGTCGAGATCGTCACGGACCAGTGATCCCGGATCATCTCCCTTTCCGAAATTATGCTCCTCCCAGGTGCTGATTCTCGGATCACGTGCATTTTTCCCGGCAGGATGACATTCGATACATTTCATGCCCGCCCGCAGATGCACGTCAAAGCGGGGCATATAACTGGTGCCCTTCTTTTTCCAGTCGGTTTCACGGTGACAGAAAAGGCAGTTTCCGACAGGCACCTCCTTAACAATGGGCACGTCAATGTGGCCTTCAGCATCAAAGATATCCTCATTGTAGCGCACAACTGGGTGCTCACCGTCGCGGACTCTTTTTTTTACACTGCCGACCCCGGAACCGGCAGTTGCCGCCCATTTAAAATTCAATTGCGCAATTTGCGCGTTGCGCTCTTGTATGTCGTAGCCCGGGCTGTGGCACAGCAGGCAGTCGGCCTCGATAACACCGGTCGCGGCCCAGCGGGCCTTATAATAGTCCCCGTCAAAAAAATTCTCGCCGCCGGAAGTGATCCCGTTGTTCGGGTCTGCGGCATACAGATCATAGCGATTGCCCTTACGGTCGTACTCAAGTGGCCCGCCGCCGGGATGGCATTTGCCGCAGTAAACGGCAAAATCAAAAGAGGTCAGGTCGATTTCCCGTGCTGAGCTGTTCTGCTTTTTCGCCAACTGGCGAAAATTGGGGGCGGGAGTTCACCAGCGCCCTCCGTACTGACCGGGGCTTAAAACCCATTGATACAGCGATACCAGTTTCTTGCTCGGCCGTTCGTCTTTGCCCTGCTGGAAATGGTATCCGCGCGTTATCTTTTCATAATTATGACAGCCTGCCGCACCACACGTTTTTTTCGGGCTGTACGGCACGTCTGCGTTGATCCCCGCAACCGGATTAATACTGTTTCCGGCAGCATCTCTTAAAAAAAACGGCGGACAAACATCGGTAAACGTCTGTTGTGCAATAGCGTGGGTGGCTGAAAAAAATAATGATGCTACGAACACCACCCCCGGGATAACAAAACCGATAATCCATTCCTGTTTCATACCTGACTCCTGCCTGTTACAAGTGACATCAATGCGAATATATGGAATTTTTCGCCCTTTTTAAAATTGCTTTTTGAAACAAAACAGCTACAGTATATACGCAGGTAAAAACTGTCCGCGTGTACGTTTCTATAATACATTAGTTCGGCTGGGAAAGGAAACAGAAATGACGCAATGCAAGCAGATACATTCCCGTGAAAAGATTATGGGGAAGCTCGGTTACGGCTCTGATGTGCTTGAGGAAATCACCACTATATGCACAAACCGTGACGTAAAACTCGGACGAATTGCAGCAATCGGCGCGGTGAAGAAAGCGCGTATCGGCTATTACAACCAGGAGAAACGGGAATACCGGTTTACCGATCTTGATTTTCCACTCGAAATAGCAAACCTGATCGGGAATATATCCCTCAAGGACGGCAGTCCCTTTGTCCACGCGCACGTGACGCTGGTGGACAAAACGGGAAAGGCCTATGGGGGACACCTTGCGCCGGGCACGGTGGTGTTTGCGTGTGAGTTTGTTATCGAAGCATTCGACGGCCCGCCTTTCAATCGGAGCTATGATGATAAAACCGGCTTGTCGCTGTGGTGAGCTTCACAGAGAACCGCTATGGCCTGATACGCCGGGCGGGATTCACTGTTTCCGATGTGCTGACGGGGATGATTGCGGCTTTCATCGGGACCGGCTGGAGAGCTCGCAAATTACTACAGACGGCACAAAAGCCCCGGGCAGTATTAAAATGGTGATATAGCTGTGCCGCAATAGGGTTGTTTGATTCAGGCAGGCGTGTATGCTTTAATGTGGACGTTTTTCTGTTCGAAAGAGGGTACAATACACTGCAAAATGCTCGTGTGGGAAAAATCTTACTTATCAATTATTGTCGCCAGCCGTAACAGCTTGGCGTTTATCTTCAACCCTGCATGCTCTGCCGCCTTTACATTTATCTCAAATGCAATCCGGCGCTCTTTCAACACAAGATTAATGATGCCGCCCTGTTGTGCGAACCCTTCCGTATCTCCGATAGACAAAATGGGTGCTGTTTTTATCTGTTTCAGTATGGCCGCCAGACGTTTTTTTTCTGATGTGCTGATAAAAAGGATGTGGCATCCGGCGCCGGCATTTGCATGTATGCGTGTTATCCTGTTAATTTCCAGCTTCCTGCCGTTTAAGATCTTTCCGCTGTAGTAATCAAGCATTTCGCCGAAAGGATCTTTGCCGAGAACACAAATATGAAGAATATCGCCATTATTGTCAAAGGCGGTTTCCGGCCAGTCCACAAACTTCAGCAGTTTATACAGCACGGCTGCCTTGAGCTCGTATTCCTGCACAACGGCAGGCTGGCCATACACCTGATTGCCGGTAACGGTAATGATCAGTGCCGACAGCAGGTGCAAAAGGAATTTTATTGTTTTGAATAATATCCCTGTATCCATCGAGCACATTCTATTTAAAATGCCAGGTTACCTGGCCGTATATAAGCTTGTGTGCATTATAGGTTGCCGTGCCGTCAGAGGTTTCCGGGTGTGTTTTGTCGGTCAGGTTCTGTCCCACCAGTGCCAGCTCCAGCCGGTCGTTTAACAGCTTTTGTGCAATGCGAATATCAAGGCGAACGTAGTCGTCAACGCGTACCGGCTCACCAAGCACCGGCCGCCAGGTGGTATCATCAACATAATGGGCGCGCACATCAAAGGAAAACCCGTTCTCAAACGTAACGCTCGAGCTCAGGTTTATCTTGTGGCGGGGCGTGCCGGGCACATCACGGTTGTCCCTCTTTTTTTCAACCTCCTGGTACGTGTAGTTTACATGAAGCTTCCACCATGATGTAACAGGCAGATCCACTGCCACCTCGACACCCTTGGCGATGGCATTGTAAACGTTGTCCCAGGTTATCCGCAGGGGCCACATGAAGCGATGGTCAAGGACTTCTGTTACCACATCATCAATGTCATTGTAGTAGAGCTCGACATTCAGCCCGAGCCGGTCAAACAGAACCGTCCGATACCCGAGCTCATAGGCAATCATGTCCTCGGTATCCAGGCCCCGGTTTCCCACGAGCGCTGCCGCTGTAATGGGCGGCAGCGGGGAGGGCAACTCCTTGGTAAGCAACAGGCTGTCCTTTGCAAATGACGGTGTCTGGAACGCCCTGGCAAAGGAAAACCGCAGGTGGTGACCCGGGTACAGCTCATACAGCAGGCATGCCCGCGGCGACAGCGAGCTGCCGGTAAAGGAGTTGTTTTCGAAATTAAGACCTGCGATGAATTTCAGTGTGTCCGAAAGTCTGAACTCGTCCTGAAGAAAACAGGAAAAAGTGTTGTCGTGATCGGTTGTCGGGCGCAGATATGATGAATCAACATAGACCCTGTAGTAATGAAGCCCCCACACAAGCTGGTGCCCCGTCCCCGGGGAAAAGGAGTGCTGCAGCTCAACGCCGTATTCCTGTTCCTCGGTGTCCAGCTCATCGCTGTCAATGTCATAATACTTTCGAAATACCTGGAGATGGAAACGGGAGGTTCGTGAAATTGTTTTCTCCCATCTGAGAGCCTGATGGTCGTAATCGCCCTCGCTGTCGATGCTGGGGGTAAACACGGAAAGGGGGATCCCCCGTTCAGCCTTACCCAAAATGGTAAAAAAATGAAGCACCGAATCGTCGGAAAACCTGTATTTAACTCTTCCGCTCAATTTTGATATTTCATGGAAATCATTGGCCCCGCTTGCCCCCTCATACTCATGATAGCCTCCGGTGAAACTGGCGCTGAGCCTCTCGGTAAGCCTGCCGCTGTAGCGAAACCTCCCCTGCCACAGCTGCAGGGTTCCTGCTCTGGCAGTTACAAAACTCTCGTTATACCGCTCGGGATCTTTGGTGATGATGTTTATCACCCCGTTAACCGCGTCTGCTCCCCACAGCGTTGCGCCCGGTCCCCTGATTATTTCAATCCGTTCAATTTCCTCGGGAAATACGTGTTTGGGAGCAATGATCAGAAGACGCTGCGCGAAAACTTGTTGTATATGTTTTTACCGTCAACCACCACAAGCATCCGGCGTGCAAGCGGTCATTAAAACCCCGGGCGGACACCCCGTAGGTGTTGCCGTAGGAATGTACAACATCGACGCCGGGAACCATGCGGAAAAGGTCCGGCACAAATACGGCCCCGGAGCGCTTTATATCCTCAGCGGTAATGACAAAGATAGCGTTAGGGGAGTCTGTTATTCTCTGCTCACGCTTTGAGGCCGAGATGACTTCAATGTTCAGCAGGTCTTCAAGGTCAAGCTCGGAGAGATAATCGCAGTTCTGTGCCGGCCCTGCCGCGGCAAACAGCAGCACGGCAGCGCTGCTGTTTGCTGTGTGCAGAACCCAGTAGTTACGTAACGTTTTAAAAATACTTTTTGCCGGTATGTCCACGTTTACACCTGTCTACCTGTAATAAAAAGTTATCTGACCATAGATCAGACGTTCTGTTTCATAGGTGCCGGTGCTGTCGGATGTTTCAGGATGAAGCTTGTCCAGCAGATTTTGTCCTACAAGAGACAGCTCGACTCCGTCCTGAAGAAGTCTTTGAGAGATTTTCATATCAAGGCGAAAATAATCATCGATATCAACGTTGCCCAGCAATCCGTACCATTTGGCGTGGTCGACATAGTGTGCCTGTATGTCAAGGGAAAAGCCGTTTGAAAATGAAAAATATGATCCCATATTGAGTTTATGTTTGGGGGCCGGGGGATATCATGATCCACCCTTTTATATTTGACCTCTTCAAACGTATAGTTGAGCTTCAGCATCCACCAGGAGGCAAGGGGTATATCGGCGGCAATCTCAACGCCCCGGGCAACAGCACTCAGCGCGTTGTCCCAGCTCAGGATAAAAGGCAGTCTGTCGCGGTGTGTTATGTTTTCAATAAGCCTGTAAAGATCGTTGTAATAGAGTTCGATATTCAGCCCGAGTTTATCAAATAAAATTGTCCGGTAACCGAGCTCAAAGGCGGTAATCCGCTCGGGTGACAGGTGCTCGTTTCCTTTTACCAGCACCAGGGGAAGCTCAAGCACGGCAGCGGAAACCGTTCTCAGCATATGAAAACCGTTTTCAGCAAACGACGGGGTTCGGTACGCCCGGGAAACGGCACACCGAAAATGGTGCTTTGCCCGGGGGAATACTGAACGCTGACACGCGGCGACCAGTCCCAGCCGGTAAAAGAGTTTTTTTCATACTTGATGCCGCCGGCCAGCCTGAGGCCGTCAAAAACTGATACTGCATCCTGCAGGAAAAATCCCACGAGATCATCGTGGTCTGTTTCAGGAAAAAGAAATGCGGAGTCGACCTCCGTGGTGCGGTAGTTCGCGCCCCAGGTAATCCGGTTCTTCTGGAAAAGAAGGAAAGAATGGTGCATGTCAATCTCGTATTTGTCTTCATCGATGATCACCGACTTGTCTTCGCCGTGAATATCGTACTCGCTGCGAAATGTCTGAAAATGGAAAGAAGAGGTGTCGGAAAAATCATGCTCCCAGCGTATCATCTGATAGTTGGCGCGCACGCGCAGATCGGTCAGGGGCGTATACTTGGACATACCGACACCGGTTTCAAATTCGTTCAGACCGGCAAAAACATGCAGCGTGGAGTGAGTGGAAAGGGAATACTTCAGCCTGGTTGTTGCCTTGGGCACACGGCGGAAATCGTTTGTTCCCCGGGTGCCTTCATCCTCGCGGTATCCTGCGGTAATGCTGAGACTCAGGTCTTTTGAAACCGAACCGCTGAATCGTATAATGCTCTCACGATAATTTTTTGACCCTGCTCTGGCAGTGAACATGACCTCCCGGTTTTCTTCGGGGTCCTTGGTTATGATGTTGATGACCCCGTTTACCGCATTAGCACCCCAAATGGTTGCACCGGGACCGCGGATAACTTCAATTCTTTCAATATCCTCCAGAAATATTTCATCGTTTTCCCAGAACACCCCCCCCGAAGAATGTGGTATAGATGCTGCGGCCGTCGATACATATCAGCATCCGCTGCACAAACCGTTCGTTTGATCCGCGTGCTGAAACGCCGTAGGTATTGCCGTAAACGCTCACAACATCGACACCGGGCACCATTCTGAAAAGATCGGGCAGGTCCACGGCACCCGAACGCTTGATATCCTCCTGTGTGAGAACATACATGGCGTTGGGCGATTGATACAGTTTCTCCGCATGCTTTGAGGACGAAATGACCTGGATATTCAGCAGCTCTTCCAGCTCAAATTCGGCCAGGTCAACTGTCTGCGCGGCAAGACGGGGACAGTACAGCGTGAAAAGGACTGCCGCGAAAAGTGCGGGAGTATTAATAAATTTTTTTGCAGGTTTTCAAGCATATCGCGGCTTACATCCCGGGCAAATCACTATAGCACTGTTCAATTTACCAACGGAATAATTAGGAGTCCGACTACTCTTTTCTGTATTCGGAAGCATCTGAAAAAGCTTAAGTTAATTATGTGCGGAAGACAAATAATTCTGGGCCGAAAAACCCTGGGACAGCATACATTTTTTTCGGTTAACCACAACGGATAATATAAACAGAGTTGGTATCTCCGGGACATGAGGAAGGTATAAAAAAAGGGATTTACCGTTCGGCAAATCCCTTTGCGATCTGGCGGGGACGATCCCGCCAACGGCGGGAAACGCGTCGACCTTCCCTGTTTTTCCGTTTACAGTGCGTCTAAATGTGTTTCCATTAAGTAGGACAGACGGCAAATTATGTATTGACAATCACGTTTTGATGGAATATCATTCATTTTATGAACGATTTGCAAAACATTATTCCCCGCATTCAAATTCCACGACTAAAAAAAGTACTCCATGATCACCCCGTGGTTATCCTCCATGGAGCCAGACAAACCGGTAAAACAACACTTGCCCAAATACCGATCATTGGAAAAAATCGTTCATATGTATCATTAGACGATTTTGATGTTATGGATACTGCAGGCAGAGATCCTTCAGCATTATTTATCGGACATCGAAAGACAACACTTGACGAAGTACAAAGAAAGCCGGAAATTCTCCTGGCAATCAAAGCCGATGTTGACCGAAATCGCGAAGCAGGTCGTTTCCTGTTGACCGGTTCCGCAAATCTGCTTCTCATGAAGCGCGTCTCGGAAACACTTGCCGGCAGAGCAGTGTACTGCTTCCTGCCACCCTTTACCTGGGCAGAGAGTGAAGGACAACGGTTCGGCGGACTGCTTGATGAGCTCCTGGAGCAATCGTCTGTAGAGGACGCTATAAAACACCTGAGCATGAAGACACCACATCCTTCAAGAAAAATGTCTTCAGCTATTTCAGCGGGCGGCTATCCCGTTCCCACGCTTTCCAACGATGTCTCATTCAGGTCAGCTTGGTTTGACGGATACATACAGACCTATCTGGAGCGCGACCTGCGGGATTTTTCTGCAACAGACAACCTTGTTGAGTTCAGACGTCTCATGCAGATTTGTGCTGTACAAAACGGCAGATTGCTTAATATTGCTTCGCTGGCAAACGATGCCGGATTGTCGCCGGCGACCGCCCGGCGGTATTTAAATATTTTAGGGGCCTCTTTTCAAATCATCACCATTCCGGCCTATGCTGTTAACAAAGGCAAGCGCCTGACCAAGGCACCCAAGATGTTCTGGAATGATACGGGGCTCGCGGCCCACCTGGCCGGAATCTTTGATGAAAAGAGTTTGGTGCAAAGCCGAGAATGGGGTGCCTGGATCGAAAACTGGGTGGGTACACATCTTTTGGTTTATACGTCGTTACGCAGCCCTCGTCCGACACTATTTCACTGGAGAACATCAAGCGGTCATGAAGTTGATTTTGTACTTGAGTTCGGCAAAAAGCTGTTACCCATAGAAGTAAAAGCCACGTCCCGACCAACCGGGGGTGACATACAAGGACTTGAGGTTTTTATGGATACCTACAGCAACGCACCACTGGGCATTGTTGTCTGCCAATGCAATGAACCAACCGTTCTTTCTTCCAGAATCCTGGCCCTGCCGTTTGAAAGCCTGCTCTTAACATAAAAATTAAAAAGGGATTTACCGTTCGGCAAATCCCTTTGCGATCTGGCGGGGACGACGAGACTCGAACTCGCGACCTCCGGCGTGACAGGCCGGCGTACTAACCAATCTGTACTACGCCCCCGGTTTGTTCCTTATCCTCTTTTTATGGGCGGTACTGGGCTCGAACCAGTGACCCTCGGCTTGTAAGGCCGATGCTCTCCCAACTGAGCTAACCGCCCGAGTAGTTTCATTAAACTATTTTTTATATACTAACTTGTAATATAAGTCAATTAAGAAATAGCGTTTTGAACAAATTTATCTACTGCGTGGGGTGAATTTCTTCCTGTTTTTCCGTAAAGAACCGGGCCACGCCTGCTGTATCCTTGTTTAAAAAGTTCTGGGGATCATCAAGTACCAGTGCCTGCTTCAGGACCGCGTCCATATGATCAACCATTACAATTTCCATCTTTCGCCGGATATTAGCGGGAATGTCCTTGAGGTCCTTTTCGTTCTCCTTGGGTATGATAATTGTAGATATAAGGCCACGGTGCGCCGCAAGGGCCTTCTCCTTTAATCCGCCGATAGGAAGAACGCTGCCCCGAAGGGTTATTTCACCGGTCATGGCAACGTCCTTCTTCACTTTCAACTTTGTAAAAGCTGAAACAATAGAAGTGGTTATGGCAATACCTGCCGAGGGGCCGTCTTTGGGGATTGCACCCTCGGGAACGTGGATGTGGACGTCCATGTTCTGATAAAAATCACGCTCAAGCCCCAGCATATCGGCCCGGGAGCGCACGTAACTCATTGCCGCCTGGGCGGACTCTTTCATCACGTCACCGAGTTTGCCTGTTATAGTAAGATTTCCTTTGCCGGGCATGGTGGTGACCTCTATGACAAGCAGCTCTCCGCCCACTTCCGTCCAGGCAAGTCCGGTTGTAATACCGATCTTGTCCTTCTCTTCAGCTTTACCGTACCGGAACTTCGGCACCCCGAGAAATTTGAGTACAGCTTTTTTGTCAACACCTATCTTAGTTTCCCTGCCCTTTCGGACAACCTCAATAGCAACCTTACGGGATATTGATGCAATCTCACGCTCGAGGTTCCGGACGCCGGCCTCTTTTGTAAACCTCCTGATAATCGACAAAATGGCATTATCGGAAACAGCTATATTGTTTTCCTGCAGTCCGTTTGCCTCCCGCTGTTTAGGGATTAAAAATCGCTTGGCTATTTCAAGCTTCTCATTCTCGGTATACCCTGCGATACGGATCACTTCCATCCTGTCCTGCAAGGCGGGCGGGATGCCCTGCAGGGTATTTGCCGTGGTAATGAACATGACCTGGGACAAATCATAATCAACATCGATATAATGGTCGTTAAAGGAGTTGTTCTGCTCGGGGTCCAGCACCTCAAGAAGTGCAGCCGAGGGATCTCCGCGAAAATCCATGCTCATCTTGTCGACCTCATCGAGCAGGAAAACAGGGTTGTCGGTACCGGCCTTTTTCAGATGCTGCAAAATTTTGCCGGGCAGCGCGCCGATGTAGGTGCGCCGGTGCCCCCTGATTTCAGCCTCGTCCCGCACACCGCCCAGGGACAGACGCACAAACCTCCGCCCCGTTGCCCGGGCAATCGACTTGGCAAGAGACGTCTTCCCGACGCCGGGAGGGCCGACAAAGCATAAGATGGGGCCCTTGAGCTTTTTTACCAGACTCTGCACGGCAAGATACTCAAGTATCCTCTCCTTTGGTTCCTGAAGGGCATAATGGTCCTCTTCAAGTATTTCCTCCGACTCATCGATATCGATTTTTTCGTCCGTTTTTTCTCCCCAGGGCAGTGAGAGCATCCAGTCGATATAGCCCCTCACCACATTGACTTCGGCAGACATGGGGGGCATGGTCTTGAGCTTTTTGATCTCTTTATCAACTTTTGATCGCGCTTCTTCTGACAGCTGTTTTGTCTTCAGCTTTTCTTCAAGCTCACCGATCTCGCTTGTTCGTTCATCCTTTTCGCCCATCTCCTTCTGGATAGCGCGCATCTGTTCGGCCAGGTAGTAGTCTTTCTGGGTTTTTTCCATCTGTTTCTTAACACGGTTTTTGATCCGCTTTTCAATCCTCAGGATTTCCAGCTCCGACTCCATAATGCCGTAGATTTTTTCAAGCCGCCCTTTAACGTCCAGTGTCTCCAGAAGCTCCTGTTTCTCCTCCAGCCTGATATTTAACTGCGGGGCGATAATATCCGCCAATTTAGAAGGATTATCGATATTTGACACTTTTGTCAGGGTTTCATCGGAAATTCGTTTGTTGAGTTTTATATACTCTTCAAATGACGTTACGATTATCCGCTGCAACGCCTGGGTTTCGGATGTTCCTCCGGATGTCTCCCGGATTTCGGTGACTATTGCCGAAAAACAGTTTTCTCCCGAGACATATTTCTCAACTTTGCTGCGCGCTACTCCTTCAACAAGCACTTTCACGCTGCCGTCGGGCAATTTGAGCATCTGCAGAATCGTACCGATGGTCCCTACGGAATAAATATTTTCCTCTGTGGGATCATCAAAGGTGGCATCCTTTTGAGTACACAGAAATATCTTCTTGTCCTTGTTGAGGGCTTCTTCCACTGCACGAATAGACTTCTGCCGGCCGACAAACAGGGGGACGACCATATGGGGAAAGAAAACAATATCTCTCAGCGGCATCATCATATAGGTGGCTATCCGCAGGCTGCTTTTCTGGTGTTTAAAAATCAATGTTTTTCACCTTTTACACGTATTTTTTTAATCTATGGTATCAGTGGTGTTTTTTTCTTTGAATCAGAACGCCATGAAGAATGGTGACAATTTCCCTTTGTGAAATTTCCGCTGCTTCATCCTGGAGAAATATGCAGGCACGCAAACCGTGGCCGGACAATGCGCTAAGCTGATTCTTTTTTCTTAGAATAGACGATTATGGGTTTTGCTTTTTTCACAACAACATCTTCGTTGATAATGCATTCCTCAATGTTGTTATGAGAGGGGAGGTCATACATAATATCAAGCATGATATCCTCAAGTATAGCCCGCAGTCCGCGGGCCCCCGACTTCCGCTCTATGGCCATCTGTGATATGGCCTTGAGCACCTCGGGGCTGAAACGCAGTTTCACATTTTCAAATTCAAAAAGTTTTTCATATTGCTTGGTAAGGGCATTTTTGGGCTGGGTAAGTATTTCTATCAGCGCGGCATCGTTCAGATCTTCCAGGGTGGCGATAACCGGCAGCCGTCCCACAAATTCAGGAATCAGGCCATAGCGGATAAGGTCTCCCGGGCGCACTTCACTTAAAATTTTACCGATATCCGTTTCCTTCTTCGTACCGATATCTGCACCGAACCCTATTGTCTTCTTGCCGATTCTCTGCTCGATGATATGCTCAAGTCCGTTAAATGCACCGCCGCAGATAAAAAGAATATTTGACGTATCAACCTGCAGAAAATCCTGCTGCGGGTGCTTGCGCCCTCCCTTGGGGGGCACATTGGCAATGGTGCCCTCGACTATTTTCAGCAGGGCCTGCTGCACCCCTTCACCCGACACATCCCGGGTTATGGAAGGCGTATCTGATTTGCGCGAAATTTTATCTATTTCATCAATATATACAATTCCCCGGGATGCTTTTTCAATGTTGTAGTCGGCGGCCTGCAAAAGACTCAGTATTATATTTTCCACATCCTCGCCCACATAGCCGGCCTCGGTTAAGGACGTAGCGTCGGCTATGGTGAAGGGTACATGCAGATAACGGGCAAGCGTTTGTGCCAGCAACGTTTTACCGGTCCCTGTGGGACCGATGAGCAAAATGTTGCTTTTTTGCAGCTCAACATCTTCCTTGTCACCCCGGTATTCAATCCTTTTATAATGATTATAGACCGCGACAGAGAGTATCTTTTTTGCCCTGTCCTGACCGATAACATACTGATCCAGAAATTTTTTGATTTCATGCGGCTTGGGTACGGAAGCTTTGCGTTTTGACATTGCCTCCTTTTGTTCTTCGGCAACAATGTCCATGCACAGCTCAATACACTCATCACATATGTACACAGACGGGCCGGCAACAAGTTTTTTTACTTCTTCCTGGCTTTTGCCGCAAAATGAGCAAAAGAGATGACTATGTTTGCCTGATCCTTTTTTGGTAGCCATAGCAACCCCTCATAGTAACAAAAATTTATTTCGCTATTTCCCTTGATGTTATGACTTTATCAATTATACCATATTTTACCGCTTCTTCACCACCCATAAAAAAGTCCCGTTCCGTATCCTGGCGAAGCTTGTCAAGCGGCTGTTTTGTATGGCTTTTCAGAATGTCGTCCAGTTCTTCCCGCATGCGCAAAATCTCTTTTGCATGAATGTCGATATCGGTTGCCTGCCCCTGAAAACCCGCAGACGGCTGATGCAGCAAAATACGGGAATGGGGAAGCCCGAACCGTTTCCCCTGTGCGCCGGCGGCCAGCAGAACCGCTCCCATGCTGGCGGCCTGGCCGAAACAAAGGGTTGCCACGTCACTTTTTATGTATTGCATGGTATCATAGATGGCAAGTCCGGCGGTCACATGACCTCCGGGCGAATTAATGTACATGTGAATGTCCTTTTCAGGGTCTTCGGATTCAAGAAAAAGCATCTGGGCTATGACAATATTTGACACGTGGTCATCAATGGGACCGCCGAGAAAAATAATACGGTCTTTGAGAAGACGGGAATAAATGTCATAGGCGCGTTCGCCCCTGTTGGTCTGCTCGACCACCATGGGAATCAATTGCATGGTTTGATATGAATTTTCTGCCATTTTTGGTCCGTTACTCAATGAAAACCCCTTTCTACTCTTCGGTAACTTTTGCTTTTTCAATAATAAAATCAAGCGCTTTTTTTTCAAGAACCTGCGGTTTGAGCATATCGGTGGTAACTTTTGCTTTAATGGTACTCACATCCTGTTGATATTGCTTGGCAAATTGCTCATACAGCGTGTCAAAATCCTTATCCTCCGCCTGCAGCCCCTCCTTTTTTGCTACCGCCTCAAGGATCATGGCGCTGCGCACCTGTTTTTCCGCAGGGTCTTTGTACTGATCGTGCAGTTTTTCCACCGTCTGCCCCAGATCTTCCATCTTGACGCCCTGTGCCGCAAGCATCTGCTGGGTATCCATCATCATATTTTTGATCTGGTTTTCAACAAAGGATTTCGGCACCTCAAAAGGATTTTTTTCAGTGAGAACGGCAAAAATCTGTTCTCTGAGATCAGCCTCCGACTGCTTCGTTTTTTTCTCCTGGAGCGTTTCCTTCAGCTTGTTTTTTAAATCATCAAGCCCTGTATACTCGCCAAGGTCTTTTGCAAACTCATCATCAGCTTCTGGCATTACCTTTAGCTTTATCTCTTTTACCTCAACGCTGCATGAAACCGTCTTGCCTGCGACGTTCTTGTCCGTATAATCTTCGGGGACCGAGAGGGTAAACTCCTTTTTATCGGCCTTGTTGAGGCCGATAAGCTGGTCGGAAAATCCCGGCAGGAAAGCATCATCAACAACTTCCATAAAATAGTCCTTGCGCTCGCCGCCGGGCAACGGCTCATCGCCGACCATACCGTTCAGGTCGACAATAACACAGTCATCCTTCTGAATCCCGCGCCCTTCGACATCCTTCAGGGTTGCCTGGCTTTTGCGAAGCGACTCAACTTCCCCGTCCACATCCTCCTGGCTTACGTCCGCCGGCGTGCGTGCAAGCTCCAGCCCCTCATAGCCGCTGATTTCAATTTCAGGCTTGATTTCAAATACCGCCGTATAGGTAAACTCTTTGCCTTTCTCAAGCACACCATTTTCAATCTTCGGCTGTGAGACCGGTTCAATTTTTTGTTCCTCAAGGGCACTTGGATACGATGACTTGATGAGCTTGGTAATAACATCTTCTTCCACCTGTGCCTTAAAATACCGTTCAAGGATGGACCTGGGCGCCTTTCCCGGACGAAAGCCCTTCAGTTTAACTTTCTTTTTGAGATCCTGGTAGGCATTTTCAATTTCACTGTCCACCGAGTCCTGGGGCAGCGATACGGTCATTCTTCTTTCAACATCAGTTACCTGTGCTACGTCTACTTTCATTCCTTTGCCTCTGTTATGCGAGAGGGGGGACTCGAACCCCCACGGTTTCCCGCTGGGTCCTAAACCCAGTGCGTCTGCCATTCCGCCACTCTCGCCGATTACAACTTATGCAGTAATTTAGCCGTATATTAACTTATAAGTAATAATATTTTTAGTTAAAAGTGTCAAGTTGTTTAGCTAACGGGCATATAATCCATCATAAAAGCCTGTCTGGCAGGCGACAAACAATAAGTTCTTGCAAAAACATGCCTGCCATAGTATAGGAAATGGGCTCATTACCATGAAAAGTACCATCGGCTGTATAGACAATAGAGGAAAAAACAGGGACTAAACCATGTCCGGCGAGCCATCACTTATCAGCAGGATCAGGGAGGAGAAAAGGGTCCTTTCTGTAAAAAAAATATACAATGTTCTCATGGGAGCTTTGCAGCTTTCCTTAAAACACACCCGTCTTTGCTATTTGCCCACCAGAATTTCCATAGAAACAGGAAATATCTGTAATCTCAAGTGCCCGCTGTGTCCCACGGGGAGAAAAGATCCGGGACCCTCACGAGGGTTTATGGCCTTTGAGGATTATAAAAAAATTATAGATGAACTCTCCCGTGATCTGATCCTTGTACGTCTGTACAACTGGGGAGAACCTCTCTTGAACAAAAACCTTATTCCCATGATACAGTATGCCTATAAACAAGGCACCGGCGTAACGATAAGCACGAATCTCAATATTCTCGATCAGCAGACAGCCGCTGAACTCATGGGATCGGGCCTCAGTAAAATATTCGTCTCATGTGACGGAGCAAGCAGCGAAACCTATGCCGCATATCACGTGGGCGGCAGTTTCTCAACCGTCATGGACAATATACGGCTTCTGCTTGCTGAAAAGAGAAAGCGGCCCGCGTGTATGACGCGCATCATCTGGCTTTATCATGTTTTTCGTCACAATGAGCATGAAGTTGGGAAAGCGGTTGATCTTGCCGACAACCTGGGGCTTGAGATCAGAATAAACAAGATGCGCACCGACATGGGAAAAGAAATTTTCGAGACTGCAAGCCAGGCCATTGAACGCGACCGGGAGTGGATTCCCGAGGACCCCAAATACTGCGCTTTCGACCTTGAGAACAAAAGGGTCAAAAAGGAAAAAAATTTCTGTTCACTGCCCTGGAAAGAGACGGTTATAAACTGGAACGGCGCTGTTCTGCCATGCTGTTCCGTGTTTGAAGACACCTACTCCCTGGGCAATGCTTTTGAGGAAGGCTTTAAAAAAGTCTGGAATGGTAAGGCATATATCGCGGCCCGCAAAGAGATTGCCGGAAAGAAAAACAGCACAAAAACCATCTGCCATATCTGTAAAGCAAACGGTTTTACGCACTTTTAGCCGACAGGCCAACAGGCCGGTAAGCCTCACACCCTGCCTACATATGCGAGTCGCTGAAAATAGTTATCAGATACTGCAGCTCTTGGGAAAAATGTTTCCCGATAAAACAGCCGAGCGGTGACCGGGCATCCGAAAAACTTTCAAGCCCGGTGTAGGAGCCGGGCTTGAAAAAAATTATGCCGCGCCGGCCGTCCTCCACGAGCGCTTCGGGCAAGGGGAGAGGCAGTCCGGCCACAATCAGCAGCGTGAGCGCGGCCCATGCTCTGCGTGCTTTCTCGGGGGGCAACATAACAGTCTGCAGTGTTTCCCCGTCATCAAGCAAAACAGCCTGCCCGGCCGAAAAACCGGCAGTGCGCTGAATGGCCTGGTTTACAGAAAAGCCTTTCTTTGAAAGTCCGGTATAGCCGGGCAGGCTGATCCTGTCATACCGGGCATGGGTATAGAGGCTCGTCAGCCTCAGACGCTTTACATCTCTTTTCAAGACCAGCACCGTACGCTGCTGGACCTTTGCGGCACAGGCTTTAACCGTCACCGCAACGCTTGTGTCGGTCTCCAGAAACCCCTGCAAAAATCTCAGTCGTTCAGCAAGTCGCACTTCATTGCCTGCGCGATTCAGCTTTCCAAGCAGCTCAAGCTTCCGGTCGGCAGACAGGTCTTTTCCTACAACGACCCGCTCAAAATCGATAAACCAGAGCCGGTGTCCGTCGCCCTGGCGGGTCACCAGAAAATTATTAAGCGAGTAATCATACTGGAAAATGCCTGATTGGAAAATTTTTCCCGTGAGCCTGCCGAATGAGGCAACAAGCGCCCTTCGCTGCCCAGGCCGCATACCTCTCCTGTCAAACAAAACATCCCTGAGCTCCCGGGCACCCGCGATAAAAGGCATAATGACAAGCCCCTCACGCACGGCACCCCACCTGCGCACCTCGGCAAGCAATAAGGGCTCGGCGGTAGCAATGCCGCTTTGGTGTATATACCGCCCGGCGTCAAATTCATGCCGTGCCTTGGACCGGGCAAACAGGGACTTGGCCAGCCGCACCGCACCCCGATTGGTATAGTGCTTCACAATACAGGGCATGCCGAAGACATCCGCCCTGAGTATCGTTTTGTAGGCCCCCTTTTTTTGCAGTCCGGAACCGCTTCTGTTGTCAAACAGGCCGCGGCATACCTCATACACCTGGGCGTCGTCGTAGGCTGCAGCAATGCTGTCTTTAACGATAATGTCGGCAGTGCTGATTTTTTTTTGTTTGTATCCCTGCATATACATCCTTTAACAGCCCGGCATCTCTTTAACGGCCTGGGACAATATCTGCTTTGCCGTCTGCAGGTAACGTGAACATTCATCATAAAAGGGCGCACCGGGAAGGCTGCGGGACAGCCGAACGGCAAGGGTTGCGGCAAAATTCACCACCACGAACACCTTGAAGAAATGTTTCGTACGGTTAAACTCCGAACGGGCCCCCTGATCCATGCCTTCACAGTAGGCTTCCTCAAAAATACCGATTCTTTCCTGATTGTCGGCACACAAATGAACTTCAAGGGTATAGAAATCAACACCCCGGGGAAGATACCGAATATGGCCGGTGTCAAGCAGGAAGATGCGATCCTGGCCGGTCAGCAGTATATTGCCGGGGTTGGGGTCACAGTGAGAAAGACTGAAAATACTAATTCGGTCTATCTCAGGCTCCCACGTTCTCATCCAGCCGAAAAGTTCCTCGCCCGCGCGGTGTGAAAACTGCGGATCATGTTTCTTCCATGTCTTCATTCTTTCTGCCGTTTTGTTGAAGAGAAATTCAGAAAGCCCCTTCTGCTTCTCTTCATGAATCTTTCCCCAGCCGTGTCGTGTGTTGCCGTGAAGTGCGGAAAAAAACCGCGCGACGGCAACAACATGCTCGTCGGTAACGTTTTGCTCCTGCAACGTGCGTCCCCGCAAACGCTCTTCACAAACAATATGCAGCGGCAGTACCTTTACAACACGGCTGTCTTCTTCGGCCCACAGGATCTTGGGCACGTTGATACCCCGTTCCAGAAGATAGGCCGAGCAGGCCTGTATCCGCTCAAACCTCTTTTTTTTGGGTATCCCCTTAAGCACAAGCGCGTGTGTCGTATCAATATCGAGATAAAAAACATAATTGTGAACACCCAGCGGTGTGGGGCTGAGAGAAAAGCGCTTTCCCCGGCACCCGAGCTCGGAAAGCAGTTTTTTCTCAACAAACCGGTCGAGGCGCTTGTGCAGTAACGTATGCAATAAGTTCATATTTTAACTGATATGAGAATCTACGGAGGTTTTTTTCTGGTATCCGGTTTGAATGGCAAGCAGCCGATTGTAAACACCACGATGATTTACGAGATCACCGTGGCTTCCCTTCTCGATAATCTCACCTTCTGCAAGGACAATAATATGGTGAGCATTACGCACTGTTGACAGCCGGTGTGCTATTAAAAAGGTGGTTCTCCCCTGCATAAGATTTTCCAGGGCCTTCTGAACCTGCTTTTCGGAATGGGAGTCCAGTGCCGATGTTGCCTCGTCAAGAATCAGGATAGGCGCATCTTTGACAAGCGCCCGGGCAATGGCGATTCTTTGCCGCTGCCCCCCCGAAAGCCGTACCCCCTTTTCCCCGATAACGGTATCATACCCCTCGGGCATGGCGCTGATAAATTCATGGGCATAGGCGGCTTGGGCGGCGTGCACGATCTGCTCCTGGGTCATTTCAGGGCTGCCGTAGCCGATGTTGTTGCGGACCGTATCGTTAAACAGAATCATTTCCTGTGCCACAAAGGCTATCCGGTCTCTGAGGGACTTCACCGTGACATCTCGTATATCCAACCCGTCAATAAAAATACCGCCTTCAGCAGGATCATAAAAGCGCAGCAGCAAGTTCGCAATGGTAGTCTTCCCGGCACCGCTGTGTCCCACAATAGCGACAACCTCACCGGCCCGGGCGGCAAAGCTCATATGCCTCAAAACCGGCTTGTCTTCATAGTGAAACGTTACATTTTTAAACTCGACCCCTTGTTGTACCTGTGTAAGGGATACAGCATCCGGTTTGTCCTTGATCTCCGGAACGGTATCAAGCACCTCAAAAACCCGTATTGCCGCGGCAAGTCCGCGCTGAACCCGTATGTTTTCCCGCCCAAGGGATTTTATGGGTTTGTACAGCATAAAAACCGCTGTAACGAAGGAAAAAAAGGCTCCCGTTGTCATGGACCCCTTTATTACACTGGACCCGCCGTAATAGATAATGGCTGCCGTGATGATGCCGCCGAAAATTTCCATGATCGGTGATGAAAGGGCGCCGATCTTCACGTTTTTGATATGAACACGCAAGAGTCGTTTGGTTTCGTTAAAAAAGCGTTTGTTTTCGTACTCTTCCATGCAAAAGGCCTTTACCGTCTGGTTTCCCGATATGGTCTCGTCAAGAAACGTACTGATAGTGCCCATCTGCTCCTGGGTGCGCTTGCTGTACTTTTTGCTCTTTCTGCCTAAATTTGCCACGGGAATTATCACCCAGGGGAGCACAAAAAAGCAGATTGCCGCCAGCTTCCAGTTCTGGTAAAAGGCGACCCCGCTGAGCCCGACGATCATAAAGGCGTTGCTCACACAATGCTTCACCGACTGTGATACGGCCCGCTGCAAAACCCCGATATCGTTGGATATGCGTGACATAAGCACCCCGGTTGACGTGCTGGTAAAAAAGGAGAGAGAAAGGCTCTGAATGTGCCGGTACACCTTGTTCATCAGGTCGGTTACCACGTTATTGCCCACATAGCCCATAAAGAATGACTGGCCGAAGTCGGAGAGTCCTTTGATGACATAGGCGATAATAATCAACAGCGGAATGATATAGAGCATGCTGAAATCTTTATCAGGACTCTTGGTAACAATCCGGGGATACAGGTGGCCTAAAAGGGCTATGTTGAACCACGTAATTTCTTCCTTTTCCGCGCTGGAGATATCTGTCTTTATGTTCCAGCGGTTCACATCATCCGTGTACAAAATCCCTCTGGCGGCCAGATTGTCGAGCTTTCTCTTTGCCGGGCTGTTTTCTTCCAGCGTGATCCTGGATGCATTGCGCACAAACAGGTTTGTATCCTGTATCATTTTGTCAAAAGCGGTAACAAAAGCGTTCTTAAGGGTATCAGAAAGCTCATCAGCCCGGGCGGCACGTGCCGTTTTTTTAAGATCATCAGGCCCCAGGCCGGCGCTCAAAAGGGCGGCGGCCGTAGTTTCCTGCTTCGTTTTCACAACCAGAAGCAGCCTGTTCCAGTCGGCAATATCCTGCACTGTTATCGCCGATGTGTTCTTCACAAACAGGTTGTCGATGGCCGGTTTAACAAGAAAAGCAATTCCCGAGGTTGTGCCGGAAAGAATCACCATGCACACTACAGCGGCGATCATATACAGCACATAGGGGCGAGCATAGTCGAGAAGGCGCAGATAAATTTTCATGGATTACGTCTCGTCCTGTTCCCGTTGAATGAATTTTCTGATAAAGGGCATCAGTTCGTCCTTTGTATGGAAGCCGACGAGGGTTTTTACCAGCGCTCCTTTGCCGTCTATAATAAAGGTGGCAGGTATGACGGCAACGCCGGCCTTTGAATTCCACTGGTCTGTTTTTCCCAGATACACGGGATAGTTTATCTTCATCTCATCCACAAAAGGTTTAAGGCTTTGTGAGCGCATCGAGTCAAGTGAGACACCGACGATTTCAAGCCCCTGTGATTTATAGTCACGATAAAGATCAATAAGATACATAATTTCAAGCCTGCATGGCGCACACCATGTTGCCCACAGATTTATAATAAGAACTTTCTGAGAATCACAACGAAGGGTCGCGGGCTTGCCGGAAAGATCAACCAGGCTCATGCCCTCAAACATTTTCGGGCAGCCGCCTTCTGCTCTGCCATGTGCAGGCAAAAACAGCATTACCGCGAGAAAAATAAATGTATATCGTCTCATTTTGAATTCTCTTTGTTTATTCCGACATTCTTGCCGGCCCAGTGAAATAGCCGAAGGCTGGAATTCAAAGAATTCTATTTCACGGGGCTAGCCTGCAAGTTTGTCAGCTTGTTCGCCTGCCGGCTGGTTCATCATTCAACCGTAACGCTCTTTGCCAGATTTCTGGGCTGATCCACGTCTGTGCCCTTGAACACCGCCACGTGATAGGCGAAAAGCTGCAGCGGAACAACCATGACGAAGGGCGTGATAACCGGCTCCATTTCGGGTATGAAGATTGTGTGATCAGCCTTTGTTTCTATTTCATCGTCGCCTTCTGTTGCAAGGGCTATGACCGTGCCTTTGCGTGCTTTGACTTCCTCGATATTGCTCAGTATTTTCTTATAGGTGCCGTCCCGTGGGATCAGGGTCACCACCGGCATATCTTCATCAATCAGGGCGATGGGACCGTGCTTCATCTCCCCCGCAGGATATCCCTCGGCATGAATATAGGAAATCTCTTTGAGCTTAAGCGCCCCTTCAAGCGCAATGGGATAATTAATACCGCGACCCAGATACAAAAAATCAGACGCATCCGCATACAGTTCTGCAATGTCTCGAATACGGTCCTCAAGCTCAAGCACGCTCTCCACAAAGTGCGGCACCTTGACCAGATGCTGCAGTATGTCCCGGGCTTTCTCATTGTTCACCACATCCCGCTTTATAGCCATATCCAGTGCTGTCAAAAAAAGGGCCGTAAGCTGGCTGGTAAAGGCCTTGGTCGATGCGACACCGATTTCGGGTCCCGCGTGGGTATACAGAACATTGTCGCAGTCACGTGCCAGGCTGCTCTCCACCACGTTGCAGATGCACAGCTGATGAGCGCCCTTTGACTGTGCCTCACGCATTGCGGCAAGTGTGTCTGCGGTTTCACCCGATTGTGAAATCAAAACAACAAGGCTGTTCTCATCAACAAGCGGATCACGGTACCTGAACTCTGATGCAAGATCAACCTCAACCGACAGCCGGCAAAACTGCTCGATCATAAATTTGCCCACCAGACCGGCATAGTAGGAGGTGCCGCACGCAACAATAAAGACCCGATCAATCCTGCGTACGTCCTCCTTTTCAAGGCTGACACCGTCGAGAAAGACCTCGCCTTTTTCTTCAAAAATGCGCCCCCGAAGCGTATCGATTATTGCCCGGGGCTGCTCAAAAATTTCTTTGAGCATAAAGTGTTTATAGCCCCCCTTTTCCGCCATAATCGGGTCCCAGGTAATTGTCCGGGCAGCGCGCTGAACAGCTTTGCCGTCAAGGGTCTGCAATGAAAGGCGGTCCTTATCGAGCTCGGCAACCTCACCATCATGTAAGAAAATGATCTTCCTGGTGTGGCACAGTATGGCAGGCACATCGGATGCGACAAAGTTCTCCCCGTCTCCCAGCCCCAGGATCAGGGGGCTTTCTTTTCGGGCGGCAATGATCTTCCCGGGCTCTGACTCGCACAGGGCGGCAATGGCATATGAGCCTTTCACCATCTCAAGACCCGCGCAGACGGCCTCCTTGAACGGCAGGCCCCTTCTTAAAAAGCGGACAAACAGGTGCGAAAGCACTTCGCTGTCCGTCTCGGAGCTGAACGCGTTGCCGTCCCCCTTCAGCATATTTTTCAGCTCACTGTAATTTTCTATGATGCCGTTATGAACAACCGCAATCCCTTCGTAAAAATGCGGATGCGCATTGGTCTCAGACGGCCTGCCATGGGTTGCCCAGCGGGTATGTCCGATGCCCACATGCCCGTTGAATGCCTCCCGGGCCAGGAGTTCTTCCAGCCGGGTAATCTTTCCCTCGCAGCGGCATATTGTAATAGTGCCGTCATTGAATACCGCGACCCCCGCCGAATCATATCCCCGGTACTCCAGGCGCTTAAGCCCGTCAAGCAGGACCGTCCGGGGGTCCTTCGCACCTATATAGCCAACGATGCCACACATAATCAATTTCCTTTACATATCAGGTTTTTACCGGCAATACGTCTTGCCAGCCGCTGCCACCTCGTCGGCTGCCGGTAAGGATTATTTTTTTTTGTCCTTTTTAAGACCTGAGCCGAAGAAATTATCATAATTACGCTGTCTGCCCCGGGCAACAGCAAGTGTATTGTCGGGTACCTTTTTAGTAATCGTTGAACCGGCCCCGATCACCGCCTTTTTACCCACCCGTACCGGAGCGACGAGTGCGGTGTTGCTGCCGATAAATGCCCCGTCGTCAATGACCGTTGGGTGTTTTCGCTTGCCGTCATAGTTACAGGTAATGGTCCCTGCCCCGACGTTCACATCCTCGCCTACTGTTGCATCACCAAGGTATGTCAGGTGACTGGCTTTTGATGCCTTTCCGATATGTGACTTCTTTATCTCAACAAAATTACCGATTTTGGCATCTTCTTCAATGACGGCCTCCGGCCTGATATGGGCAAAGGGGCCGATAATCACCCTGTCTTTTATGCAGCTTTCATCTATAACACAGGACGGCTTTATATGCACGTCGTTTCCGATAACCGAACGGGAAACGCAGCAGTTAATTTCAATAACACATCCTGATCCAATGGTTGTTTCGTCCCGGATAACGCTGTTGGGATAGACAACCGTGTCCTGCCCGATCTGTACAGAGCCGTCAATATAGGTTGAGTCGGGATCAATAACGGTCACCCCCTGCTTCATATGCTGCGTCAGAATACGCTTGCGCATAATCTTCTCAGCTTCCGCCAGGCCGCTTCGGTCATTGATCCCCATAACTTCCCGGGTGTTGTCGGTGACAACCGCCCGGACCCCCTTTCCCCGGGAGGCAGCTATGGAAACAATATCGGGAAGATAGTATTCTTTCTGCTCATTGTCCGTGCTTACACGTTTTACGGCGTCAAACAGAAACGGTGCGCTGCAGCAGTAAAGCCCCGTGTTTATTTCCCGAACACGTTTTTGCTCCGCCGACGCGTCCTTGTCCTCGACTATTGCAGTCAGGTCCCCTGCGTCGTTGCGCACAATCCTTCCATAGCCTGCCGGATCATCAAGCACAACAGAAAGAACGCTCACCGAGGCACCGCTTTGCCTGTGTTCGGCCAGTAAATGCTGCAGGGTATCGGACGTAATAAGGGGGACATCTCCGCAAAGGATAAGCACGTCGCCCTCAAAACCCTTCAGGCAGTCCTGGGTCACGGCAACGGCATGTCCGGAGCCAAGCTGCTTTTCCTGATAAACAAACGCTATCTCAGCATCACCAAGCCAAGTCCGGACCCGCTCATGCTGGTGGCCGACGACCACAACAACTTTTTTGCAGCCTATTTTTCTGGCAGCCTGTACAGGATAGGTTATCATGGGACATCCTGCTACCGGGTGCAGAACCTTGACAAGACGGGATTTCATCCTTGTTCCCTTGCCGGCTGCTAAAACGATGGTTACCAAATCGTCCATAATTCTTCCTTTCTCATTCTTGACAACATCAGGTGTTTCATGGCAGTATAGGGGCTTGGAAATTTAAAACGTGACAGCCCTGCACGAATCTGCACAAGGGCCGGTATCTGACAAACAACCAAACCTATTTTCGGACATTCTTATGAAAAAACAACCTGTTTTCATAGTGCTGCTCTGTCTCCTGACGGTTTTATCCTGCAACACCACACCCCCTGCTAAAAAGGTGAAATCAGACAGACAGTATTACGATGATGCAATGGTGTTCTTCAGCAGCAGAAATTATTTCGACTCTATCCCGGCACTTGAAGAACTCAGAGAAAAATTTCCCCTGAGCCCCTACGCGGTGCTTGCCGAGTTGCGCCTCGGCGACTCGCATTACCACAAAAAAGAGTATGAACAGGCCGTCCACTACTTTGACAATTTCAGGCGCCTTCATCCAAGCAACAGGGATGTTCCGTACAGCATATTTATGACGGGCATGTGTCATTTCCAGCAAATACTCAGCATCGACAGAGACCAGACCTCTGCCAAGGAAGCAGTGGAGTATTTCAAGATGCTTCTGGAATTGTATCCTTTAAGTCCGTATACAGGGAAAGCCCTGTGCAAAATGTCGGAGTCGAAAAAAAGGATTGCGGAGCATGAATTTTTTATAGGAAGCTTTTATAGCAAAAAAGAAAACTATCAGGGTGCTATTGAACGTTATACAAAACTGATAAAAGCATATCCTCAATCCATCAGCGTTGACAAGGTCTATTTCTATCTTGCTGAAGCGGTGATTTTGTCCGGCAACCAGGAACATGGGAAAAACATTCTCAAACTCCTTTTGAAACGATTCCCCGACAGTGATTACGCACCCGAGTCAAAGGCCCTTTTGGGGCTTCACACACCCGAAGAAGACGCTCCCGAAGAAAAGGAGAAAAAGGGGAACTTTTTTAAACGGGTGCTGCCGTTCTAGCCGCCTATCATAGACCGAAAACATCACGAAGCTTCGTCGGCGATAACCTGCACGGCCTTATCAAGGGCCTCCTGAAGCTTTTCCGGTTCCTTGCCTCCCGCCTGCGCCATATCATTCCTGCCGCCGCCTTTTCCGCCTACCACCGGGGCAATCTGTTTAATGATCCTGCCCGCCGAGAACCGCTTGGTTAAGTCCTCGGTGACCATAACAAGCAGCTGGGCCTTGTCACCCGCGTTCGCGCCGAATACGATAATGCCTGAGCCGAGCCGGTCCCGGATCTTGTCACCATAGCTGCGGAGCGCTTTCGGGTCTTTTTCATCTATAACGGATGCTAAAACCTTTACGCCGGCAATTTCCCGCACCTCATCAAGGATGGAAGATGCCTGTTTTGTCAGCAGCTGACTTTTAAGCTTTTCAAGCTCACGTTCCTTTTCCTTCTGTGCGGCAAGTATCTTCTCCACCCGGTCAACAACAGTGCCCGGTTCTGTTTTCAGTCTTTCAGACAGCTGCTCCAGAATGTCCTCCTGCTGCCTGATATGGTGCAGTGCCTGTTTTCCGGTCACTGCTTCAATTCTCCTGACCCCGGCCGCCACGGCACCTTCGCTCACGATTTTAAAAATACCGATCTCCCCGGTGGCATTTGTGTGGGTTCCGCCGCACAGCTCTTTACTGTAATCACCGATGCTCACAACCCTCACGGCATCTCCATACTTTTCACCAAACAGAGCAATGGCCCCCATTTCAATAGCTTCCTGCTGTGGAAGCACCGCAACACTGAGCCGCCTGTTTTCACAGATGCGCTCGTTTACCTGCTGCTCGATATTCTGTATGTCACTTTTTTTCAGGGCTTCAAAATGGGTAAAATCAAAACGAAGCCGCTCGGGGGTAACAAGAGATCCGGCCTGCTTGACATGGTTTCCCAGATAGAACCGGAGCACCGACTGCAGGATATGTGTTGCCGTGTGGTTGCCGGCTGTGGGGCGGCGGTTTTCGCAGTCAATCCGAAGAACAGCTTCGGCTCCTGTGTCCACCCGCCCTTTTTCCACCCTTCCCTGGTGAACGATAAGATCGGGCAGCGGTTTGCGGGTATCCGAAACAGCAAAAACAAACTGCGGGCCGGATATGGTGCCCCTGTCGCCGACCTGCCCACCTGATTCGCCGTAAAAAGGGGTGCGTGCCGCCACTATTTCAACCTCGTCGCCTTCTTCGGCAGCATCAACCGGCTGCCCGTTTTTAATTATTGTACGTATTGGTGAAGAAATCTCATCCTGTTCATACCCGGCGAACGTACTTGTAACACCATCCTGAACAATCTGCTTATAAACACGGTCAATACTGTCATCGCCGGAGCCCTTCCATGCCTGGCGTGCCCGCCGGCGCTGGGCCTGCATGGCACTGTCGAAACCTGCCTGGTCGATTTCCATACCCTGCTCGCCGGCTATGTCGGCAGTGAGGTCCAGGGGAAATCCAAAGGTATCATAGAGCTTAAAGGCCAGCTCGCCCGGTATCACATGATCATTTTTTGCCCTGAGGGAACCGATGGTCTCCTCTAAAATCTCAAGGCCTGATTTCAACGTTGTGGAAAATGCCTGCTCTTCGTTCAGCACAACTTTGGTGATATAATCACGGGCACGCTCAACCTCGGGATAGATGTCGTTCATCTGCGCGGCAATAACACCGACGGCCTTGTGCAGAAAGGGTTCACCGACACCAAGCAGCATACCGTGCCGGGCGGCCCGCCGCATGATGCGCCGCAGAACATAGCCCCGCCCTTCATTTGACGGCAGTATCCCGTCGGCAATAAGAAATGAGACCGCCCGGATGTGGTCGGCAATTATTCTGCTGGACACATCATGTTCCGGGGATGATCCGTATGTCTTGCCGGAAACCTGCTGGGTGAAATCAAGCAGCGGGGCAAACAGGTCCGTGTCATAGTTGCTTTTAACATTCTGCACAATGGCGGTAATCCTCTCCAACCCCATGCCCGTGTCGATACTGGGTTTCGGCAGGGGGGTTTTGGTGCCGTGTTCGTCACGGTTAAACTGCATAAACACGAGGTTCCACAATTCAAGATAGCGGTCACAGTCGCACCCAACGGCACAGTCTGGTTTCCCGCAGCTGAAATCGGCTCCCTGGTCGATTAAAATCTCCGAGCACGGCCCGCATGGTCCCGTATCGCCCATTGACCAGAAATTGTCCTTCTCCCCCATGCGCACAAGCCGGTCCGGCCGGACACCGACACTGTCCCGCCAGATGGTGTGGGCCTCGTCATCATCGTCAAACACGGTTACCCACAGGTTCTCGGAAGAAACCTGCAATACTCCGGTTATGAATTCCCACGCGAATGCAATGGCCTCATGTTTAAAGTAATCGCCGAAGGAAAAATTTCCAAGCATTTCAAAAAAAGTGTGGTGCCGTGCGGTGCGCCCGACGTTCTCAAGATCGTTGTGTTTTCCTCCTGCCCGCATACACTTCTGGGATGATGTCGCACGGCTGTAGGGACGTGTTTCATCACCGAGGAAAACCCCTTTAAACTGCACCATGCCCGCATTGGTAAAAAGCAGCGTCGGGTCATTGTGAGGGACCAGGGAAGAGCTCTGGACAGCGGTATGGTTTTTGCTTTTAAAAAACTCCAGGAATGCGTTTCTAATCTCGTGAGACTGTTTCATGGTCTTTGCTGCAAAAGGGTTAATGGATTTCTACTGAGTAACGTAGTAAAATTTGTTTTTTTTTCAATGTATTCAGACGTCAGGAGCAGAAATCCAGAATAAAAAGCGAACAAGCTGGCCGGCTTGTCAGCCTGTTGGCTTGCTTTCATCGACTGCCCTGTATATCACATCAGCAGAAAATCCCCGGGAATTCAAAAACATGCTGATCTTTTGTCGGGTGGGCGGCGGACCATGGGAAAACCGTTTTGCAAGGGCGCGACGGGCTATATCATCCTCCTTAAATTCCTCCCATATCCGGCCCTGGACCCTGTCGATTATATCGCCTGCTATCCCCCGCTCCGTGAGATAAGCCGCTATTTTCGCCCGTCCCCAGAGGCGGTTCTGGGCAAAGGACTGTGCCCACCGAAGTGCAACCTCTTCATCGTTCAGGTAACCCTTGTGAACAAGGCCGGCGAGGACCTCATCAATGAGTTCCGGGGCATATCCTTTGCGTTCCAGTTTCCTTTTCAGTTCGACCCTGCCGTGGGGACGGCGGGCAAGAAAACCATAGGCAGCGCTCAAAACCTTTTGAGGAGTTTCATTCTCCGGGGTCTTGGACCTCATTGCTGTCTTGACTTTCCGCCTTGGTTACAAGGCCTGCTTTCTCTCTCACCGCGCTTTCTATCTCGGCGGCTATTTCAGGGTTGTCTTTTAAAAAGGTCTTGACGTTTTCCCTTCCCTGGCCAAGGCGGTCCTGGTTATAGGAATACCATGCACCGCTCTTTTCAACAATGCCGTGAACGACCCCCGAATCGATCAGCTCTCCTTCCCGTGAGATACCCTGCCCGAACATGAGATCGAACTCCACCTCCCGAAAGGGCGGCGCTATCTTGTTTTTGACTACCTTGACCTTTGTCCGGTTTCCGACAATCGTATCACCGTCTTTGATAAGTCCCGTTTTTCGAATGTCCATACGCACGGTTGAATAGAACTTGAGGGCATTGCCGCCCGTTGTGGTTTCCGGGTTGCCGAACATGACGCCGATCTTCATCCGTATCTGATTGATAAATATGACCGATGCCTTTGACCTGCTGATGGCAGCCGTCAGCTTTCTCAGGGCCTGTGACATCAGACGTGCCTGAAGGCCCATGTGCGCGTCGCCCATATCCCCTTCAATCTCGGCCCGGGGCACTAGGGCGGCGACCGAATCAACCACCAGAATGTCCATTGCACCGCTTCTCACCAGAACTTCGGCAATTTCAAGGGCCTGTTCACCGTTGTCGGGCTGCGAGATAAGCAGCTCATCGGTCTTGACCCCCAGATTCCGCGCATAGGAAACATCAAGGGCATGCTCAGCGTCTATGAACCCAGCCGCCCCGCCTTTTTTCTGAGCTTCGGCCACAATATGAAGGGCCAGCGTTGTTTTACCTGAAGATTCCGGCCCGTAAATTTCTATAACCCTGCCCCGGGGAATACCGCCTATTCCCAGGGCAATATCCAGACTTAACGACCCGGTGGAAACGGCCTCAACATCCCGGACATGGGCTCCCTCTTCACCAAGGCGCATAATAGCGCCTTTGCCGAACTGCCGTTCAATCTGGCTGACCGCCATGTCGATTGCTTTTTCTCTGTCAAGTTCTTTGGCCATACGTTTTCCTCCACTTAAGTGGTCTGTAGCTCAATAGTTTTTAAAACAGAATAAACGGGTCCTGTGGGCTGCAGGTCACTTTTAAAAAAAGTTATGTTCGACAGTACAAAGTCGCCGACATGTATATCGCTGAAATCATCAAAAAAACCACGCAGTGTCTTCTTTATCCTGCTGTCCTTAACCCTGCCGAGGGTTATATGAGGCGAAAAAGGGCGCTTCTCCGGGGCAAATCCTGCTGCAGCCAGGGCATGGTCAAGCCGCTGAAACAGACCGGCAAATTGCTCCGCACCCTTGAGCCCCACCCAGAGCACTTTCGGATTTTGTGTGCTCGGAAATGCTCCCAGACCCGTCACAGTAACATTCAGTGAGCCGGTTTCAGCCAATATATCGTCCATAATCCTGCAAACCTGCTGCACCTGCCCCTGCGTCGTAGCACCCAGAAATTTTATCGTAAGGTGTATATTCTCCGGTTTTACCCATCTCACTGCCCGCCCTGCCCGGGAGAACCGCTGCTGGATACGGGCAAGCGAGCTTCTCAAATCCTCGGGGATTTCAAGCGCAATAAAGGTGCGTATATAGTCCATAAAATCTGCTCTGCATAAACCTCATAACAGCTATCACAGGACCTGTCTTTTGTCAACGGGTGTGTTGAATCAAGCGTGCCGGCTTGTTGGCTTGTCAGCCTGTCAGCTTTTAAGCTTGCTAGCTTCTTTGCCTGCTTCGCCTGTCAGCTTGGGAGCTAGCTTTCCTCACGCTTCCAGTATTCCAGCATTTTTTGTTTCAGTTTTCCATTATTCACTGAGTTCATCCCACATCCCACATTTCATATCACACATCCTTGTCAGCCTGCCGGCATTGCGCTATTCCAGTATTCTTTTCCGCAGCAGATTGAGGGCCATCTGGGAACTTATGAGCTTTATCTTGTCACGGTTTCCGGGAAAATGGAATTCTGCGACGGTGGTCTTTTGTGCGGATGCAATGCCGACAAAAACCGTCCCAACGGGCTTTGCGCTGGTTCCCCCGGTGGGTCCTGCAATACCCGTGACGGCGAGTCCGTAGGTTGTTTGCGCGTGCTGCCTGATGCCCGCGGCCATATAATCGGCAACAGGCCTGCTCACGGCACCATACTCTTCAAGAACGTTTTCAGGGACCTTGAGCAACTGTGCCTTGGCCTGATTGCTGTAAACAACAACCGAACGCTCAAGATAGTGTGAGCTGCCTGAAATATTGGTAATTCTATGAGAAATAAGCCCTCCGGTACACGACTCGGCAACAGCAAGGGTTTCACGACGTTCACGAAGCAGGCTTCCCACAACTTCTTCCAATGCTACATCAGTATCAGCGTAAATAAACTCACCGATTTTTTCGTAAATGATATCTCTAAAAATGTCCATCTCATGTTCCACGGAGCCGGCGTCCTGTCCCCTGCCGTTTAATTTGAGTTGTATTTCAGGATAGTGGGGATAATAGGCAAGAGAAACCGTGGGGCTTTCAGGCAGGGCGTCTTTGAGCCGTTCCTGAATGGCCGATTCAACAATGCCGAACACTTTGAGCGTCCTGTTGCGCATTATCTGCCCGGAGCCCAAGGTCTTTTTAATGTGCGGGACAAGAAAACTCCTGGTCATTGCCCGCACTTCTTCAGGAACGCCGGGAAAAAAAATAAAACTCCGTTGTCCCTCTTTAATGAGAAAACCGCACGCGGTTCCCACCGGATTTTCTATAACCTGTGAACCTTCAGGCAGCATTGCCTGCTTTTTGCTCACCGAAGAAACCCTGCGGTTAAATTTCCGGTATTTATTTATAAGGGCATCCAAGGCTTCCTGATCCAACGCAATGTTCCTGCCGAAGGTTGCAGCCGCCGCCTGGGCGGTACGATCATCCTCTGTGGGACCCAGTCCGCCCGTGCACACAACAAAGCGCGTACCTTCCTGCGGTGACTGCAAAACCCGGGCAATATCACCGACGCCGTCGCCCACCGTGGTTATCTGAGAAACGATAAATCCCATGGCATACAGCGATTGTGCTATAAAGGCCGAATTAGTATCTACGGTGCAGCCCGATGTAAGCTCGTCGCCGATGGTCACAATTTCGATCATTATGGGTACCTAAATACATAATTTTTGAAACGAGATAATAGATCTTTCATCAAACTCATGTCTCTTGTGCTGAACTAGATGTGCGATATGCGTTATGGGATAATCAGACATCGCAAATCCCACATCACAGATCACATATCCCTCATCCCCTGCCCGCCTGCTAGCCCAGTGAAATAGCCGAAGGCTAGAATTCAAAGAATTCTATTTCACAGGGCTAGCTTATCAGCCTCACTGCCTGAAGCACAACGTTGGCGTACACCCCGGCCACAATGTCATCCAGGACAATACCAACGCCGCCGTGGATATTTTTATCGATCCATCTGCCGGGAAATGGCTTTATAATGTCAAAAATGCGAAACAGAATAAATCCTGCCGTCACAAACTGCCAGGTGCAGGGCAGTGCTGCCATTGCGACGAGAAATCCCGCTATTTCATCAATGACGATTTCAGACGGATCCTGTTTTTCAAACAGCTTTTGGGCCTGGTCCGCCGACCATATGGCCAGAAATGTAAAGGCGGTGACGGTGACAAGATAGAGCAGTATGGACAGGTGTGAAAGGGGAAAAAAGAGAGCAACTCCCACCAAAGAACCCACGGTACCCGAGGCAATCGGAGCATAGCCGGTGAACGCACCGGTGGAAAGAAACAGTATAAAACCCTTGAAAAGATCTTTCATGGGGTGGCCTTGTCGATTACCATGGTGCTTCCCTGGCGTATATTTTTCAAAACAGCCGTATCGCCTGTTACTTTTCCGAAAACGTTTACCGCACTTGCCGGCCGGATTTCTCCCTCACGGCTTATCGGCGTAGGGCCGAAAAAGATACACAAAGCGGCCCCGGTGGGCCAGTAGCCAAGGTCGCCTTCCTCAACAATCTCACATGCGCTTTTCTCAAGGGGTACCTGTACCGGTATGGTAAAATATATTTCATGGCCCCAGGTATTTACTTCTCCGGCAACGGGCAGCACATCCCATAGTGCATCGGCGGTTGGTGTATCCAAAAGTCGGCCGCCCAGTGTAACAGGTCCCGTAGTTAAGCGTATGGTTCGTTCCATGCTTCTCTCCCGTTTTTCATCGTTCGTGCCGGTACACCCCTGCTGTTGCGTTAGGATTTTGAGAGGTAATAGGTCTCTACCAGTTCGCATACCGCATGGCCGGCACACAGATGCACTTCCTGTATCCGGGGGGTGCTTTTTGAAGCAACGGTGAGCGTTACATCAGAAATATGCTCAAGGGCACTGCCCTGCTCACCCGCGAAGCAGACCGTGTTCAGGCCTGCTTTTTTTGCGGCTTCCATGGCCTTGATAACATTGGCAGATGTCCCGCTGGTGCTGAGCCCCCAGGCAATATCACCTTTGCTGCCCAGGGCTTCCACCTGACGGGAAAAAATCTCGGAAAAATCAAGATCATTGCCTATGCTGGTCAAAACCGAGGTATCTGTGGTAAGGGCGATGGCGGGCAGGGCGGCCCTGTATGACAGGTATTTGTTCACCAGCTCGGCGGCAAAATGCTGGGCCTGGGAAGCACTGCCCCCGTTTCCAAAAATCAGCACCTTGTTGCCGTGCTCAAAACAGGTAATAATTTCTTCTGCGATATGCTGCACGGTATCAGAAGCGCTTGTGCTGCACTGCCTCATAATGCGCGCGGATTCTTCAAAAAATCCTCGAATTGTATCTTTATCCATCAGACTTACTCCTGCTGTAATGCTTCCGGTTTTACCTGGTGTGGGCTAGGGTACCACGGTCATGTATTAACGGGGCGGGATTCGGACACCATCTTATAGAGGCGGGATTTTCGTGTCAAGTTTGGGCAGAAACTCATTGATAAACCCTAAAAAACGGCTATTTTTTTCAAACCCTTTCACCTGACGGTATTTAAAAAAGAATTTTCAGCGGCTGAAAGCGGGCGTTCAGTCTTCAACAGGATTAATATAGCCCCCCCCTTTGAGCGCCTCTATTGTTTCCTCTTCCAGATAGACTTTTTCCTGGGCAACTTCACGCAAAGATGTAACAATGTGCCGGTTTTCCGGGGTGTTAACAAGGGGCTTTGACCCCTTGAGCAACTGTCTGGTTCGTTGATTAGACATATGAACAATGATAAAGCGATTGTTGACTTTGTTCAAGCAATCTTCAATAGTAATTCTTGCCATAGTATTCTATTTCCTCCATTTCCTATGGTGAACTGCGGCATTAACCCGCCGCAGACACATTAAGCAAAAAATTAACTGCAAATTTAGGCACTTAAAAGTATACAATTGAATCTCATTTGTCAATATATTTAAATCTTGCTACTCCCGTAATACCGACTGAGTCATTGCGAGGAGTGCAGCGACGAAGCAATCCCGTGTTTTAAACACAGCACTATAAGATTGCTTCGTCCCGCAACGGCGGGACTCGCAATGACATCTTTTTGACTTTTACGAAACCGTCACTGCTTATGGCTCGCATCAAACAATGCTATATACTTTTCAACCAGTTTATCATAGGTATGGTGCCGCAGCACATAGCTCTTAGCGTTGTCTCCGAGCCGTTTTCTCTCACCGGGATCCATTGCATGCAATGAAAGGATACCCCGGGCAATTGCTTCGGGGTTCTCCGCTTCAACCGACAGCCCGCAATCCGCATCCCCGACAATATCATTTCCTGCAGTAATCGCCTGAAGTATCGGTTTCCCGGACAGCATATAATCAAAAATCTTTGTGGGTGAAACACCGAGCATAAAAAGCGGTTTTTTCACGACCCCGATATAGCAGACATCCAGAAGCTGCAGAAGCGGCTGTATCATATTTTTATTGATATAGTCTATAAACGTAACATTTCTCAGCGCTAAATCACGTGCTTCTTGTTCAAGGCGTTGTTTTTCCACACCATCCCCAACGATCAGTATATGAATTTCCGTCCTCTCTTTCAGAAGGGCCGCCGCTTTGAGCAGCGAGTCCAGTGCGTTTGAAACCCCCAATTTCCCGGTGTATCCCACGAGAAACTTTTCGTGTGGAATTTTTTGTACGATTTCGTCGGATAAGGGCTCGCCGTCGGCAAGTATTTCTCCATCTGTTCCGTTGGGAATATAAACAAAGTTTTCCTTTTGCATCCCGTGGTCGACCATGTACTGCTGTGAACAGGGAAGCACTGAGACAACAAAATCAGAATTCCGGTATGCATAATCTGCAAAAAACTGCATTGCAACAACGAAGGGGTGCCGTTGCGAAATATTGCCGATCTCCACAATGGTCAGGGGCCAGATATCAACAACTTCGAAAATGAGTTTACACCTGAATTTTCGGGCCCAGCGGCGTGCTATGACAGAAGGAAACGGTGCAAGAGAATTAAGAACGATGGCAGCAGGCTCCATAAGCTTTTGTGTGTTCAGGGTAAACAGCCGCAACGCAAACACACCCATGGCAAGTGCCCTGCCCACAGACCGCGATTTCTGATAATCAGGCACCCTGACCCAGATATAGTGTATGCCGTCAATTACCTCAAAGGTAAACGTATCATGGACCCGGGGCTGGATGCTGCGCAGATGGCTGCAGGAAGCAGCAATGATATACGGGGTATACCCTTTTTTTAAAAACTCCTTTGCCAGATAATAGTCCCGAAACCGCATGCCATGCTGTTTTGAACCAGCCAGCTGACTGATCATCCAGACCGCTTTCCCTGCCATACCTTTTTCCCTGATCATGAATGTATTGTATTATTTCTGTATTCCGAATTCTCTTTGTTTATTCCAGCATCCCAATCTTCCACCATTCCATTATTGTAGATTTTTGTACTGACTTCTGACTCCTGACTTCTGGATTCTTTTTTAATACATTCCAGTATTCCTGCATGATTGTTTTTCACCTATCCCCACCAGCTTGCCGGCCTGTCAGCTTGTTCGCCTGCCGGCATATGCGATCATTCCAGCATAATTACTTATCCCACATCATCAGTCAATCTCTTATACACGTCAAGCAGCTTGTGCGACTCAAGGGACCAGTTATATTTGTCTCGTACTGCATGCCTGCCCCGCCTGCCCATCTCCTCTGCCTCTGCGGGATGCTCAATGATCCAGGTTACTGCTTCGGCTATGGCCCTGGTATCCAGCGGATCAACCAGCAGACCGCATTGTGCGCCTGCAACAATTTCCCGCCAGAGGGGAAAATCAGAAACCACAACCGGAATACCCGCCGACATATACTCGAAAAGCTTGTTGGGCTGCGCGTCAATATGGTTCGGCACGGCATGGAACAGCAGCAGCCCGGCCCGGCAGGTATCCAGCAGCCGTGAAACATCGGGCCTGCTTTTCCACCCTACAAAGTCAACCCGCTCCCACCCGGAAATATTCTTGATCTCCCTGAGAAGTCCCGCCGGCTCAAAGGCCCCCGCTACAACAAATCTGATATCACGCTCAGTGGGCACCAGTGACAGTGCCTGGACCATCTCCCGAATGCCGCGCACCTGGGTAATGCCACCGACATACGCAATATGTGACGGGCGTTCCTGATAGGGTGTTTGATTGGGCTGCACAAGTTCATGTAAAATCGGGTAATTTTGCACCACCGACGTTTTATGCTGCGGGAATTTCCCGGCTATAGCCCGAGTAGCGGTAATGACGGCATCAAAAAAAACGGCCCCAATCCCCTCAGCTATTCTGCAGCAAAGCGCAAACGGAAAGCGCAACAACCGGGGAATCCATGTCCTGTTTACTATTGCCGACGGCACATCTTCATGCACGTCATAGATTACTGTTTTCCCCAGCAGCTTTAATAAAAGCCCCACTACAATGAGCTCGGCATCATGAAAGTGATATATCCGTGCATCCAGCTTCACGGCAACACGAAAAGCCTTCCAGATAGTCGCTGTCATGCGGGCAAAACGGCTGCCGGCAGCGGGAAGCCCGTGAATCCTCACACCATGGGCGTCGTTATCACCGTCACAGCGCGCAACAAGGTCAACCGCGTATCCTGCAGCGGAAAGTGCCCTGCACTGCTTGTGAAAAATACGAACGTCAAAAGCGCTGTGAACGGTGGATAGATGACAGACGCGAAGTTTTTTCATAAAAAAAATGATATGAGATTTGAGATGTGCGATATGTGATTCTTTTTACTTTACTTTGTGTTTTTTCTCAACTGCGCTGATAAAACCATTTATCTTTCTGCCAAGCTTATCCAGATCTGCTAATATTTCTTTGGACTTGTCTTTTAGGCGTTCATGACAGTCTTTAATATACGTAATCCACTCTATCGTTTCATTACAGGAGGAATGTGCATAAATAAGGAATCTAATAAATTCCGCCTTATATCTGCGGCGTCCATACCCCTCAACAATATTTGCTGAAATTGATTTTGAAGATCTACGAAGTTGGCTGCCTGTCTCATACAATTCAAATTTTGGAAACAAAAAAGTGAAGTTATGTATCTCTATTCCCAATTGATGTGCAATCTGATAAATTTCCAGATCTTTATATGACATTGCAGCCTTTTTATCACTCATATCCCTGGTGCAGACCTTTTTGTAGAGTCCGTACCATACAGCTAATCACATTATATTTGTAAAATAATTACATCAAACAAAAACCAAGCACAGGGCGGGCCCACATCACATATCACATTTATCTGTACTTACGCGCGACCCAGATCACGATAATGAATAAAACAACGTACCATCCGGCAAGAATGGATGAGCTGGTGAGCACCAGCTGCCCTATTGCAAGATTGCTGAATCCATAATAGGCAAAAAGGGTCAGGCAGGCCAGACCGATCTGCCATACCAGATTGCGGCCCTGGCGCTCATAAACAATCAGTGTGGTAGATACCGGAGAAACCACAAAACGGGCCCATGCCAGGGGCAGCAGCCATATGACGAACTTTCCCGCCTCGTGCCATTGCTCCCCGAATATCGGCCCGAAAAGAAACGGCGCGCACACTGCAATGGCAACAAAGGGCGCAAATGACACGAGTGCTATAGTTATAAATGTTCTCTTGACGATCTGTGAGCTGTCACCTGCGTTGTGGCGCTCCTCGGTCAGGCGGCGAAAGAAAACCCGGGAGATTGACTCCCGCACAAAAGAGGTGGGCATATTGTAGACGTTTCGGGCCATGCTGAAAAAGCCCGCGGTTGAAATCCCGAAAAAGTGTGTAATAATCCAGACGGGAATATGAAATGCCATCCGGTTAAAAACCACATCCCACACTGAAAGCAGCGGGAATTTTTTATACCGTATTGCAAGCCGCTTCAGTGAGGTAAATGAAACATGATCAAAATGAAATTCTGTTCCTGCTATAAAAACAAGCAGAAACAGCATTGCTGCGGCCTGTCCGAGAACGTGGCCCCACAGGAGGCCGAATTTCACGCTTCCTGTTTCCATGAAACCTGCAACAAGCCGGGTCACAACGGTAACCAGGGCAAGAAGCACCCGGCTTTTGCTCTCAAGAACAAAGGCCTTGTGCCGAAGGAACCAGTACGTGAGAACAACATAGGCTGATTGAAAAAACAGGCCGAAGGGAACAAAGACAAAGAATTTCTCCATTGTCCGCTCTTTAACAAACGGCTCCCATATCCCCCTGTTGGTGATAAAGACCGGCACGCTGATGACCGACACTATGCAGACGACGGCAAGTGCAATCACCAGAAGATTACTGGCATCCTCTTTTTCTTTCGGCAGGGGCAGAGACAGTTCATACCGGCCTCCGCAAAAAACAGATCCGATGGATACCACTGAAAGATACAGCGCAAGGATACCGAAATCACCGGGTGAATAAATACGGGTGAGCACGGGCAGGGCACAGATGGTTACAACATGCCCCGCAACCGAACCCGTCATCAGCGTGAGAACATTTCTGTTTGAGTCGCTCTTGAAGAAAAGCGTTTTGAATTTTCTAATATAGTTAATCATACCCGGTAAAATATCACATACATGTACACATTTCAGTTCTATACCTTCAAGCTTCTTCGCCTATCCGCTTGTCATCCTGTTCGCTTGTTTGCCTGCCCAGTGAAATAGCCGAAGGCTGGAATTCAAAGAATGCTATTTCACGGGGTCAGCTTGCCGTCTTGCCATCCATACATTACCCGCAATTAAAAAAAGCAGTCCGCAGACAATCATCCCCCACAGCTGCTTCTGGCTGAACCGGGTAAAAAGGTCGGATGACACGGGGCTTTTGTAAAAAACACCAGGATCACTCTTTTTCTCCACGTCGCTTTGTGTTGCCGCGGACCATTGGTAAACAGACTGTTTAAGGGTTTGCCCGAAGTATTTCTCAAGTATCCGGTTCTCCCTGCATGCAACGGTAAACAGTTCCAAAGACTCTGCGTTGTTTTTTTCATTTTCCGCCTCAAGTGCCCGTGTCCTGTATCTGTCCCGGCGGAAAATATGTACGCGCATTTCATATAAAAAGGGATTATTAAAGGGATTATAATCGCGAAGAAAATGTTTATAGTGGGCGGCAGGATAGGTGTTGAGAACTTCTGCATTGTGAACGCTTCTACGCTTATCTATCAGGCGCAGGTCGTTCTTAGTAAAGCGTGAATAAAAAAGGCCGATATCGTGATCACGGTGTTTATAACCGTATTCACTCATCATGCTGTGGTTTTTTTTAAGAAACAGAAGGCCGGGGAGTTTGTCGGCGTAGTATGAAACGCGCAGCGGCGTGTTTGATATACACAAACCCAGCAGGACAAGACATGCTGCCGCCGCAAAGGATACAATTCGTATAGATTCGGGCCTGACTGGCTGTGATATGTGAGCAGGCCGTATTCCCTTAGATATGCCCACCTGCAGGAGGACGCCGGCTATAAAATTCACCCACACATCACCGAAATTCCAAAAACGGCCGGGAACTACCCATTGAATTATTTCATCGACGATACCGACAAAAAAAACAATAAAGGAAACGGTAAGAAAAATGGTGAAATCGTTAATATGGTGACGCAATGCGCGGTAGAGAAGGTAACTCAGCAGCCCGTACATGAGAAAGTGAAAGGTCTCGGCAGGGATTTTCCACAGCCTGACTGTTCCGTATACATACCCCGCGGTAATCCCCGCAAGCCATACGAGATTGCGGACGGGCAGTTTCCCGACATGCTTCCTTATGAGAACGACCGCGCACCATACAAATCCGACTGCAACAGCAACAAGGACAACGTATCCGAACGTGTCTCTGCCCAGGTTTTTCGTCACAACATTGGAAATCCGGCGCGCAAAGGGAATGGTTATGAAAATCAGGAGAATATAAAGAAAAACAAAACTGTATGAAAGCCGGACCTTATTCATGAACTAACAATGTAATCTCTTACTGTGTGGAACAATGCTCTTTTTTAGCGGCGGCGGCCATTTTTTTATCAAACGTCAACACCTTAACCTCAGGCAATTCTCCCTGCAGGGTTTTTGCAGCAGCAATATGCCAAAGATCAGCTCCTCTTAAAAAATACGTAACAGCCAGTCCCTGGATAATGTTCCACGCCGGTTGAATGGTGATCCTTCTCCACGGACCGGTTTGCAGCACCTCTAGTAAAGACTCATACAAAACGTTGGTTAGAATGTCTTCACGTTTCATCCGGTGAATGACAGCATTAACTTCTGCAAAACAGAGGGTGGACATTAGGTGAACACCTTTTTTTTTAGCGTATTTTAACGCTGTACTACTATGCTCATCTTGTATAAGCACCGACAAAACAGCCGATGCATCCCAATATAAAACCATCTGTTTAACCTTCTCGATCATTAGTAAGCATTTGCTGTGCACTATGTCCGGGAATTGGAACCGGTGGCGGAATTCTGTATCTTTCCGGTTGCCTTTCCAAAAGCCCGTCATCTTCAAGTCGTTTAATTCGTTCATCAAGCGTAAGATCTTTTTTCTCTATCGGAACGATTTTGCCCACCGGCCTTCCACGCTCTGTTAAAACTACCTCATTCCCGCTTTTTACCAGTTTCAAATACCTGGTTAAATTAATTTTTGCCTCGCGAATCCCTACATGGGTTTGCATAACCACACCTCTATATGTAGTTACTGTAATTCTTTCATAATGTAATTATTGTAACTACTTTATTAAACTATTCAAGTGTTTTTTTGTCGCTCCTGTAATTAAATAACAGGGCTTCTTTATAAATCGTCATTGATAAAACCGCCACTAGTGCCGTATATAAACATACGTCATCTTGAGGAGAAATATCTTTGAAAGTATTGTTTGATACGAATGTTGTCTTAGATGTATTGCTTGATCGCGAACCTTTTTCCCTCTCCGCTGCACAACTGCTATCAGAGATGTAAAAGGTTTTAAGAATGCCGGCCTGCCGATATACCTTCCTGATGAATTAATTAAAATTTTGGACCTTCAACAAACATAAACATACACATTCTTATGCCTGTCAGCTTGCTGGCTTGCACGCTTGCCTGCTATGTTACATTATTCTCTGTTTTTTCTTCTTGACGGTAATTGGTCTTAAATGTATATTACAACTATACATTTCACTGGAGGTCGTCATGAAAGCATCTATTGTCGATTTAAGATATAAAATGAAAGAAATACTGAAAGCACTCGACAAAAATGAAACCGTAACCGTTTTTCACCGCGGCATACTGAAGGGAACACTGATACCGGCAAAAACCGAAAAAAAGAAAAAAATAGAAGACCACCCTTTTTTCGGGATGACTGCGGATAATATTAAAAAGTCTGTACTGGAAGAACTTGATGATTTAAGAAAGCCAAGGCACAATGATCTTTGATACGGACATATTCATCTGGATTCAACGAGGCAATGAAAAGGCTGCAAAGCTTGTTGAATCAACTCAAGAGAGATATTTATCCATACAGTCATATATGGAACTGTTACAATGTGCCAATGACAAAACACAGCATAAACTCGTTAAAGACTTTATCAGTTCCTATGACTTCAAAGTACTTCCTCTGACAGAAAACATAGGACATCGTGCATTAATCTATGTTGAAGAATATACCCTTTCATCGGGCTTAAGATCGGGTGATGCCATTATTGCTGCCACTGCCGTGGAAAATAATATACTGCTTGTTTCAAGCAACGCAAAACATTTTAAAGCCATAAAAGATTTGAAATTTAAAACATTCAAGCCATGAAAAAGCTTGCTTGCCCGCCTGTCAGCTTGCTGGCTTGTTCGCTTGTGGCATGTTTCAATTCCAGCATCATCTTTTTATTCCAGCATTCCAGTATGATTACTTTATCCTACAGCTCAGATCCCAGATCCCGAGCCTAAATCCTTATCAATCCTCCGCCTGACAGCCTACTTCTTCTCTATCCGCTTATCAGCCTGGCGGCTTGTTTGCCTGTTCTCACCCCATCCATCCAGTACTCATAAATATCTCTCAGGCTGTCGTGCAGGGCAATCCCGGGATACCATCCGAGTTTTGCAATCTTTTCATGTGATCCCACAACCATCGGGTTTTCCATGGGGCGCAGAAGTGTTTTGCTCACTTCAACCGATGGCTCCAAACCGGAAATTTTACTGAAAGATTTAATTATAGTGAGCAGGGGAATACCCTTTCCGCTGCAGACATTATACACTTCTCCGCGCTCCCCCTTTTTTAAAAGCAGATAATAGGCCCCCACAACATCCCTGACATCAAGAAAATCCCTGACCACCCGGATGTTTCCCAGCAGCAGACCCTTTTTTAGTCCCAGCTTGTTTTCAGCAAACTGCTTTGCAATGGAACTTATAACAAATTTGTCCGGCTGTCCCGGCCCGATATGATTAAAAGAACGCGTGCAGACAACATCAAGCCCAAAGCTTCTGGCATAGATCAGGGAAAGATGTTCCTGGGCGATTCGTGCTGCTGCATACGGGCTTACCGGCTGAAGCGGTGCCTGTTCGGTGATCGGCAGGTCTTCTTCCTGTACAATGCCGTACTGTTCCGAAGAGCCCGGAGAGAGTATTCTGCATTTCAGTCCCATCACATGGACTGTTTCCAGCACATTCAGGAAAATATTTGTGTTGTTTTTAAAGCTCGTTATGGGATTTTTCCAGCTGTCGCCAACAGAGCTGAACGATGCCAGGTGAACAATGCAGTCGGGATCAATATGTTCCAGGACATTTTCCACACGCTCACGGTCAAGGAGGTTGATCTGTGAATAAAAAACCCGTTCTGGATAGCGCTTTCGCGGTTCAATAACATCAATGCCGAAAATTTCAGCTCCGTGCTCCTGCTGCAGGATATAATCAATAAGATATTCACCCACAAACCCCGCACAGCCGGTAACTAAGATTCTCTTCATGGTTGCTCTGGATGGTATATTAGTCAATTAGTTAATTGGTGAATTAGTAAAATAGACAAGTATTGTATTGGTTGGTTAGATAATTTGGCAAGTAGTTGCTTGGCCGAATTGCCAACTGTTTTGCTTTCAGCTTCAGGCTTTGAGCTTCTATGCTTACCAGCCAACAGCTGATTAGCCTACAGTCTCGTTCTACTTGACAAATCAACCAAGCTGGCATATGCTTAAACATATGCCAAAAATGTAAGGGAGGTGACACTAATGCAAACACAAAGACATGTTCGCCTTTTCAGAAACGGACGCAATCAAGCATTACGTATCCCAAAAGAGTTTGAAATGGAAGGAAATGAAGCCATTATCCGCAAAGACGGCAACCGCCTCATTATCGAACCGGTGAAAAAGACCGGCCTGCTTGCTCTATTAGCCACGTGGAAACCACTTGCTGAAGATTTTCCGAATATTGATGATCCTCACATTAAAGCAGAGGAAATTTTCTGATATGGCAAAACTCACGTACCTTTTAGATACCAATGTCCTGTCTGAACTCATCAAACATCCTGGTGGTGCCACAGCACGAAAAATTGCCGATCTCAAATGTGAAGACGCGTGTTGCACAAGTATAATAGTTGCCGGTGAACTACGCTATGGTGCGCTCAAAAAAGGCTCCCACGTCCTCACATCCAAGGTAAATAAACTGCTTAAAACAATACCTGTACTGCCTCTTGAACAGAATATTGAGCCACATTATGCGAGACTTAGGGTCTCGTTAGAACGGGCAGGCACCTCCATCGGAAGCAATGATTTATTGATTGCGGCCCAGGCATGTGCTTTGGGTCTTACCGTCGTCACCGGTAATGTAAAAGAATTTTCACGTATTCCAGATTTGGTAGTTGAAAACTGGCTGACATAATCAGCTTTGAGCTTTTGTTTGCTTGCCAGCCCGGTGAAATAGCCGAAGGCTAAAAAACTTAAAGAATTCTATTGCACGGGGCAAGCCTGCTCACTGATTCGCTTTCCGGTTATTAAAAAAAGAAATTGACAAGGAACAAACAAACATGTACATTAAAGCTGTACAACAATATAAGCAGGTGGAGCAAAAAAATGCCTACGATAACATCGTATACAAATGCACGGGCAACATTAGCAAAGCTCTGCAACCAAGTGTCTTCTACAAGAGAGCCGGTCATTATTCGCCGCAGAGATGCAGAAGATGTTGCATTAGTATCAGCCGAAGAACTTGCCGGACTACTGGAAACAGCACATCTTCTGCGTTCCCCCAAAAACGCTAAAAGGTTGCTGACTAGTATCTGTCGTGCTCAAACAGAAGATATGATGCCTTCATCCGTTGATGATCTTCGCAAAGAGTTGGGACTTGAGTAAAAAAAAACAAAAGTCATCCCAAAAAGCAAATGAGTGGCGTGCCGTATTCCATCCCGAATTTCTTGAAGACCTCCGTTACTGGATAAAGGTTGACCGAAAAGCTGCAATCCGAGCCCTTGATATAGTTGAATCGGTATTGAAAAACCCGTTTACCGGTATTGCCAAGCCGGAACCGTTGAAGTATCTTCCTACAGGAACATGGTCAAGGCGTCTCACCCAGGAACATCGCATAGTTTACTTGTTGAAAAACGACCATATCCATTTTTTACAGGCGCGATATCACTACTAATTTTCAGCAACCCAGCATATTTTGCAATTCCAGCCTTTTGTATTATTTATTCCAGCATTCCAGCATGTTTTTCGATTCCATCATTCCAATCATTCGGATTTATCTATCCCACATCACAAATCTCACATCCTGTATCCCAAAGCCCATATCACAGATCCCCGGCCCGGACCTGTTTGTAGAGTACGTACCATACAGCCGATCACATAGTATTTGTACATATAATTACAATAAACAAATACCAAGCGCCAGGGCAGGCCCCCATCCTTGTTCTTGTTCGCTTGTGGCTTGTTCGCCTGCTAGCCTGTCAGCTTGTTCGCTTGCTAGCTTGTTTTCTCCCTCTTCGCCAGTTCCCAATCTGAATCAACCATAATGGTAACCAGCTCTTCAAATTTGACCTTCGGCGCCCACCCGAGCTTGTTCCTTGCCTTCGACGGATCGCCCAGCAACAGATCAACCTCGGTGGGCCTGAAGTACCGCGGATCAATCCTCACCACTTCGCGGCCGGTTGCCGCGTCGCGTCCGATCTCATCAACCCCGCTTCCGCTCCAGGCGATATCACTACCGACCGCCTTAAATGCTTTTTCAATAAACTCGCGTACCGTGTGGTTTTCTCCGGTGGCAATAACATAATCATCCGGCGTGTCCTGCTGGAGAATCAGCCGCATTGCCTCGGTGTATTCAGGGGAATAGCCCCAGTCTCGTTTCACATCCACACTGCCGATATACAGGCAGTCCTGCAGGCCTTCGGCTATACGGGTAACGGCACGGGTTATCTTGCGGGTTACAAAGGTTTCGCCGCGGCGAGGCGATTCGTGATTAAATAGAATACCGTTTGAGGCATGAAGGCCGTACGCCTCCCGATAATTCACAACAACCCAGTAGGCATACAGCTTGGCGGCAGCATACGGGGAGCGCGGTTGGAACGGGGTCGTTTCAGTCTGGGGCACATCCTGTGCCTTTCCGTAGAGCTCGCTGGTTGACGCCTGGTAAAACCGTGTCTTGTCTTTCAGCCCCACCTCTTTTATGGCATCAAGAAAGCGCAGCGTTCCCACCCCGTCAACCTCCGCCGTATATTCCGGCACCTCAAACGACACCTGGACGTGAGACTGTGCTGCCAGGTTATAGATCTCATCGGGAACAATCTTTTCAAGCAGCCGGTTAAGGTTGCTGCTGTCGGTAAGGTCGCCGTAATGCAGAAACATCCGTGCGTCCTTGTTGTGCGGATCTGTGTACAGATGGTCTATCCGTTTGGTGTTAAATGAGCTAGAACGTCTGATTATCCCGTGGACCTCATATCCCCGCCCCAAAAGCTGTTCGGCCAGGTATGATCCGTCCTGGCCGGTTATACCGCTTATAAGTGCCTTTTTCATTGGTTTATGTCCCCGTTATTGTTTAAATTTTCTACTCCATTCTAATCAATTTCATCAACTCGCATCAGCCGGTGTCCTTCAAAAACGGTCAAAATTAATGGCTTCGTAAAAAGTCGCCGGTTGTGTCATTGCGAGGAGCACAGTGACGAAGCAATCCCGTTATTTCAAGGAGCACAGTGACGAAGCAATCCCGTCATTGCGAGGAGCACAGTGACGAAGCAATCCCGTTATTTCAAGGACGTATGCAAGCAGAGATTGCTTCGCTTCGCTCGCAATGACCACTTGTTTGACTTCCAACGAACGGTCAAAATTCAATTTCGGCTAATTGCTCAAGGGCTTCTTGTGTCCATCTGATGTTCATCAGAAGTTATCCCTTGTTTCTTCTTGAGGTTAATGCCTTTCGAACATCTTCGCTACTATAGGTTTTTCCGCTTTCAGCTTCAGAAATTCCTCTGCTGATGGAATCCAGGAAAGTTTTTTTATACACCAACTCATCATAGTCCTTTGGCGACAGAAGAACCCCGGCTGGTTTACCATTCTGGGTAATAACTAGAGGATGCCCGGTAACCTTAAGGCTTTTAAACCACTTGGAGATACCTGCTTTAAATTCGGCAATGGGAATAATATCATTTGAAACAACAATATGTTTCATTTTAAAGCTCCTTATTTTGTCCCATTTAATGTACTAAATATAGGACATAATATATAGCTAGTCGTTACTGAAAAAGTCGATTTAAAACCACTGATGGTTCATTAATAAAGGAGATCCACTCTGGCAAAAGTCAGATACCTTAGGCTCCCACGGCCAACCAACGCCTTTTTGAGGCGTATCTGGCCCCAACAACCCATTCAAAAATAAGCAAAAAGAAAGCCCTCAAGAGCTTTCTCATATTATAACCACATCCCGACAGAATAGCGTTTGTCCGATCCCCTTCTTTTCCTTTGAGATGATTTCGATCCATTCGATTTTCTGTTTTCAAGTGTCCGAACATCGGCTCAATGGCGGCTCGTCTTTTAAACCATCTCCAGGCGGATCGGCTGAGACTTTTTTTCCTGCGTCCAGTGATATGAATCGTTGTCCCGTCAATTGTCCCGCTGTTGCCTCGATAACCTCTGTCACAATACGCACTGCTGGGTTGCCAGCCGGTCAGTCGTTTCGTCTGCTTCAACGCTTCCTCTAATGTATGCCCATCATAGGGATTCCCATGGACGGCTTGAATTCCCACAACCCAGTTGTCCCGCGAGGTGCTTACCATGGAGACCTTGCAGCCAAATTCATAGCGTTTATGGATTTTTCCCTTTGAGATACATTCAACCTCAGGAGCATGGATGCTATAGAGTTTTCCCTTGTCGTTTCGCTGCTGGTTCAATAACCGCCAAGCCAGTGCAAGCTGTTTGCGCAGAGACTCGTCGGGATTGACTGCTTTGCGCTGGATGTCTCTCGTTAGCCTGCCCAGATAAGTCTTCAATCGCTTGGTCTCTCTGCGAGCTCGCTTCATCTGTCTTGCATGGCTATAGCGACCTTGTCTGACCAGAGCCTTCTTTCCCACCCGCTCATAACTTTGTCGAAGATTTATTCCCCGCTGTTTTGCTAAATGAACCAGACTTTTAATCATCTTATAATACAGCCGCCCATCGGTTGGAAACGCAATGGCTTTTTCCTGAACCGTTGTGTCTATGTTCACTCGTTCCATGTGACGTTTGTTTATCAGTTTCCCGCGCTTTGCGGTTTCAATAGTCTCCTGTAAAAGTTTCTCCAATCCTTTTGATCCAACTCGTTTGCGCCACTTGGTTAGCAGGCTCGGATCAATCGGAAGCTCATGCTGAAAATATTCACATCCGCAAAAGTATTGCCAGTAGGGGTTTTCTAAAAATCTCTCCACGACGGTTTCATCACTCTCACTGTAGGTGTACTTCAGGTAATGAAGGCCTACCAGCAATCGGATTGGTTTGCCGGGCCGACCCACTCCTTCGGCATACAAGGCTCCGAATTCATCTTCAAAGACTGTCCAATCTATCTTTGCCGACAGCCGATACAGCGGGTGATCCTGATTTAGTATTTGTTCCAGTCGTGATTGAAACAGGTTGATTTGACTGCCTTTTCTTTTGTTGTTTTTAGGCTGCATAAATCACCAGATTTTTAAAAGTTTTTGGGTTTTTTTGGTGATTATTATACACCCAAAACTATAAATTAGCAAGCTATTTCAATAATTTAAAACGTTTTTCAGGTATGACTAGCTAAGCAAGCTTTTTTAGCACGTTTTCGCCTGCTTGCCCAGTGAACTAGCCGAAGGCTGGAATTCAAAGAATTCTATTGCACGGGGTTCGCTTGCATTCCAGCATGATGTTTAATCTTCCAGAAGCCTGCGCTGCAATAGGGTTTGCATATCACGGCGACCATCGGCGATAAGCAAAACATAAACAGAATTACTCAAGACACGGTAAATGATGCGGTAGGGTTTAAAAAAAATCTCTCGATATTCTTTAATTCCCAAGCACAGGAGTTCTTTCGGATATGCCCCTCGCTGCGGAGATTCGGACAGGCTTGCAAAACCTTGCTCGATCTTTTTGAGAACGTATTCCGCTTTCCCCGGCTTGTCATGCAGGGCAATGTAATCATAGATTTCTTCAAGGTCACGTATGGCACCGTCGGTCAACAAAACTGCGAAGGACATTATGCTTTCTCTCTGTGCGAACGCAAACGCGTGATCACCTCTGCAGCCGGTTCCACTTTTCCTTCCTCAATCTGACGGTTGCCGAGGGCCAGAATCTTCAAGAGGGCCATCGTTTCCTGAGTCTGTTCATAGCTCTCAATGTCCTGTATGACAACCTTAGCCTCGCCGTTCTGGGTAATGACCAGGGAATCATGCTGCTTGCCCAAATTACGCACGATATCGGCAGCATGGGCCTTGAGGTAACTGATCGGTTTGATCTGTCGGGACAGTTTCATCTTTCACCTCGCCTGACTATTAACATGACCTAATTTAGTCCAAAAAAAGACATTCGTCAAGGGGAACGCACATTAGTTTAAAGCTTTTTTGCATAATAATACCTGTAATTTTGAATTTAAAATGCACTATTGCTTATAATAAATTGTTGTAACGTTTATTAAGGTTGCCAGCCCATTTGCTTGGACAGAATTCCAGCATTCCAATAATTTCCATTATTCCAATCACATATGGTTTCTCACGTAATCTTTATAGGTCACTTTCAACCCATCCGACAGCTCAGTTGTATATTCCCATCCCATACTGTTCAGCCTGCTTACGTCCAGAAGCTTTCTTGGCATCCCGTCGGGTTTTGAGTGGTCCCAGCATATTTCACCCTTATACCCGACGACCTGTGCGATCAGTTCTGCCAGATTCTCAATGGTTATGTCCTTGCCTGTCCCGACGTTAATATGACGCATGTCAGAATAATTATTCATTAAAAAAACACAAGCGTCTGACAGGTCTTCTACAAATAAAAATTCGCGTTTCGGCTCGCCGGTACCCCAGCAGACAACCTTTTTTTTGCCTGATATTTTTGCTTCATGAAAGCGCCTGATCAAGCCGGGAATAACATGGGAATCGTCAGGATGGTAATTATCATTGGTGCCGTAAAGATTTGTGGGCATGGCAGAGATAAAATCACTCCCGTGCTGTCTGCGATACATCTCACACATTTTAATGCCGGAAATCTTTGCAATTGCATATGCTTCATTTGTCGGCTCCAGCAGGTCCGTTAACAAATACTCCTCTTTTATGGGCTGTGGCGCACATCGTGGATATATGCATGACGAGCCCAGGAACAGCAGCTTCTTCACACCGCAGGCATATGACGAGTGTATTACGTTGCATTGGACCGACAGGTTGTCATAGATAAAATCAGCAGGATAATCGGAGTTTGCCTTAATCCCCCCGACCTTTGCAGCCGCCATAAAAACATAGTCCGGCTTTTCCTGCTGAAAAAAAACGCTTACTGCACGCTGGTCCGTCAGGTCAAGCTCCTCGTGGGTCCTGCCGATAAGATTTGCATAACCCAGGGCTTCCAGTTTGCGTTTCAGCGAAGACCCCACCATTCCCCTGTGCCCGGCGATATATATTTTTGCTTCTTTTTCCATAACATTCCTGAGAATTAGTTAAATGGTTAATTAGTGGATTGGTTGATTAGTTGATTTGGTAAGTAGTTGACCAGCCAAATTGCCGGCTGTTTTGCTTGTCAGCTTGTGGCATGTTCGCTGATTCGCTTTGAGCTTCTATGCCTGTCCGCTTGTGGCATGTTCGCCTGTTCGCTTTTCCGTTGGTTATACGCTGTTTGCTTCTCGGAATCTATAATTTCTAACTCCTGACTATGAACAAGCTTATTTGCGGGCCAGATAATGCTGGTCCAGGGATTGCCGCAGGTAGGTTTTTATTAGAGCTTGGCGACTGATATTCAATTCCCCGGCCAGGATATCCAGCTCCTTCAGCATATCAACGCTAAAGTCGACATTTACCCGCTTAATCGCCGGTTTCATCTCGCCTTTGTTTGTAAAAAAGCCGGAGATATCTTCCCCGCTCATTGCTTTTTCAGCGATTTCGTCGGCCGATGGACTGTTTTGTTTAGTTGAATTTTTCATATAATCTTTCCTCTTGTTTTGTTGACTTCCAAAGAGTTAAAAGATGATAATACTCGCCCTCAACATCCTCTCTGATTTCAAATATGACCGAAAAAAGTCTGCCTTTTACCCATCCGATGGCACGAAATTGTTCAGGATCGTCACAAAAACAGTCTATATAATGTGGATGCGACCATATTTCCTGGACTTCTTCAAAGCCTATACCTCGCCCGGGGTCGGATTTGATCTTTTTGCTTTTTATGTGATCAAATTTGAATCTCATCTTTATTTAAGTATAACTGTTATACCTTTTGAGTCAAGAATATTTCTCCTCTCATCTCACATTCCTGGCCACCTGTTTGTAGAGTAGTTCAATAGAGCCGATCACTGAATATACGCACACATAATTTCACAAACCAATATCAAGCGCCAGGGCGGGCACAAATCCTTGCCGGCCCAGTGAAATCTCCGGGAACAATTTTTTGTTGACAATTTATTTATTTATTGTAGCTTAATTGTAGCTTTTTTGTAGCTGAATATACTATCAAAAAGGAGCCAAAATGAAATTTGTAACCATTCGGGATTTACGACTTAAGCCGGGTAATGTATGGAAGATGGCACAACAGGAGAAAGATCTCATCCTCACTTCTAATGGGCGGCCTGTAGCCATCTTAACAGGGATCAACGAAGACAATCTTGAAGAGGAACTTCAAGCCATTCGAAAAGCACGAGTACTGCAAAACCTGGAGCGCGTCCATAGAGACGCTGACATAAAGGGTCTAAGCAAGATAAGCGACAACGAAATCCAAGCCGAAATTGATTCTGTACGAAAGGGAAGGTCCAGTTGAAGATTGTTTTAGATACTAACGTACTTGTGTCTGCTTTTCTAAAACCGCATAGCAATCCAGCCAGAATCCTCCATCTAATTATTCAGGGCGATATTCAAATTGTTGTCAATGAAGCCATCTTGTCGGAATATCGAGAAGTACTATTGCGCCCAAAATTCAGCCTGCAACCTGATGCAGTGCAGATGATTCTCGATCACATGAGGTCAAATAGCATAAAAGCGCCTGCCTTGCCCGAGACTTTCAGATTGCCGGATAAAGGTGATGAGGTATTCCTGGAAGCAGCCCTGTCCGCTGGTGCCGAAGCTCTCATAACAGGCAATAAAAAACATTTTCCTAAAGGCATGTGTTTCGGTCAGACAGTTTTAACACCACAGGAATTTCTACAAAAATTTTAAGCTAAAAAAATCCATCTTCTCTTGTAAGAACCAATTATATACTCATTTCTATTTTACTTTCGCTTCAACCTTCTATCCCTTTGAATTGATTGATTTGAACCGAACCATCAGGGAATTTAGCGGTAATTTCCAGATCTCCCCCCATTGCCTTGATAAAGTTCCTTAATGTGCTGATGTACATGTCTGTTCGATTTTCAATCTTTGAGACAGCAGCCTGTTTGACAGACAACGTCTGTGCCAGTTGCTCCTGACTCAAATTTCTCGCATGACGCAATTCCTGTAATGGCATAGCCTTAAGCATCGTCTTGTTTTTTTCTGCCGCCTTCTTTCTTGCCGCAGGTTTCATCTTTTCTCTCAATGTTGAATAAGGTTTGCTCATGGCGCGCCTCCTTGTTCATTCTTTAATAATTTCAAATGATTCTCATAAATTTTTTCAGCCAGTGGCACGTACTTTTCGTACCACCGTTTCCCTCCAGTCTTACGACCACCGATCAGCAGGATTGCGGTTCTCCGTGGATCGAAGGCATACATAACTCTGTACGGTTTCCCCTTATGTTGAATCCTAAGCTCTCTTATCTCACCGTATTGGGTCCCTTCGATATCCGAACTGTAGGATATGGCAAATGGGGGCCCTTTGTTTCCAATAGGCCCACAACCGAATCAATATCGATCTGCTCTTCCTCATTCAGACCATCCCACCATACTTCAAATTCATCGGTATATTCTATCTCCCATGCCATGAAAGGAATATAACCTCAAAGGAATATCATGTCAAGAGTTTTTGAAAAATGGGCGCTGTTGCCTCCCGTTCTCCACTCATTTCATGGATGTCAAGAAATAAGTATGGTGCCCCCGTATTCCCAAGTCATTTTCCAGCATCCCACCAGTCCCTGCCTCGATCGGCAAAGGCCTTCATAATACAACAGTCAAATTGTTAAGCGGTTAAATGGTTGAATAGTCAGCTTGCCCGCTCGGTGAAATAGCCGAAGGCTGGAATGCAAAGAATTCCATTTCACGGGGCTCACTGTTTTGCTTGCCCTGCTTGTCCCGTTTAATCTGCCTTTGCTTTTATTCACCCGGGGTAAAACCCGAAGCATGTTTCACCTGGGGCTTTCAGCTTCAGGCTTTGAGCTTCTATGCCTGTCAGCTTGTGGCTTGCCTGTCTGTTCATCCCATACCGCAAATCTCACATCCCTGGCCCAGACCTGTTCGTAGAGACCTTGCCATACAGCTATTACAGACAGTTACCCGGGGCCGACCCCGCTTCGCCAGTTTTCCAACTGTAATTCCGGAATTTTTTTAAAGTGTTTTTCATTGTTGCTGACAACAGTATAGTCCATGGTAATGGCAGTTGAGGCAATTAATAAATCAAAATTGTTTAAAACAGTGCCTTGGGAAGTTAATCTGGATTTTAACGAACCAAAGGTGTCCATGATGGAACAGCTTATTTCGATTATTGGAAAAATTTCCCGTAATCTGTGAATCCGGGCCAGGTTTTTTGAAACATTCTGCGATTTTTCAGCTCCGTAAATAAGTTCACCGTAAGTTATGACTGAAATCGCTTTTGGGTCAGTGTTGTGAACCCGGAAGTTTTCTACCACTTCGGGAATTCCCTTGAGTGAATAAATGATGGTATCCGTGTCAATTAAATACATTAAAAAATATCCGTATATCGGTCATTTTCATTGCGGGCATTTCTTATTTCCCGGATGATTTCTTCTGCATTTCTTTCATCATTCCATGTGCCGCACATGTTTAAAAAATTAGTGGTGGCGTTTTTATATTGCTGTTTAGGGGAAGATAAATATGCCTTGAGTATGGCTATGACTTCCTGACTTATGGACCGGTTTTCCATGGCTGCCTGTTGTCCAAGTGCCTTATAAAGTTTATCATCAATGGATCTAACCTGTAATGTCGCCATATTTTCTCCTGTTTCATTTTTTTGTTACTACATAGCAGATATGTAATGCAAATGCAAGCATTTTGCATGAAGTATCGATGAGAAGCTTTAAAACCCAAAAACGGTTTATCCAGTAAAGCGGAAAATCCTGCTTGTGGCATCGGTGGGTTATATGCCGGACATAATTGCATGTGGCAAGACCCCTCATTTTTCTTAGAACCCCCATTTTACAGCTGAAACTGACCGGCTAAGGCCCTAAAAAGCACCAAAAACATCATTTTGTTCAGCTATTACAAACAGTTACCAGGGTCCGACCCCGCCCTCTTCTACATCCCATACCGCAAATCTCACATCCCTGGCCCAGACCTGTTCGTAGAGACCTTGCCATACAGCTATTACAGACATTTAGCCGGGTCCGACCCCGTCCCCTTCAAGATTATATAATTTGACAAATAGTTGATTGGTCAAATTGCGCGAGGAAATGGTCAATTAGCGGATTTCATTTTTGTGTTTGTTCGCCTGGCGGCGGCTTACCGATTTGTTGGTTCACTCTGAAGAGAGCTGATTTTGGGTTTTATCATGGAAATTTTTTGCAAAATTAAAAAAGCGGAGAGAATCCTCTCTGGTTGGCTTTCCGTTCGGGAGGAGCCCGAGTTCACCGGGATATCTGGCTTCTATATATAAGGCATCGAGTGTTTTTAACATTTCAAAATTTTCAAGAAAAGGAATTCTATTTTCAACCATGCCTGAAAGGGTTATTAGTTTATGTATTTTTGGAATTTCAATCTCATATTCTTCCTGGACTGCTTTAAACATTTTTCAACACACTGCTGGGCATGAAAAGCGACCATGTGAGTCAAAGAATCTCTGTCTAAAATATCTTCCATAAGCAGGAGGTCATCCTGTGCTGCTTTAAGCCATTCATGCGACAGTTTTTTCATATAATACGACTCCACGCTTTATTGTTTTTGAAAACATACTGCCGAGCTCATTGAATTTTTGATGCATAGGTTTTGTGTGTACGATAAGATCTATCGGATTTTTCTTTTCAATATCGGTTATGCAGTTTGACACTTGTAGATACACATTCATTTTTTCTTGAAAGCTTTGAGGCATAAAATCATCACCTGTTACAACATATAAATCAATGTCGCTGTCCTTCCCGGGAAAACCATCGGCATGGCTTCCAAACAGAACAACCTTCTCCAGGCCTAACGGCTTTAACCTCTCAAGAACTTCTTCTATTAATAATTTCGAAAAATCATTGGTTGGTGTATTCATGTTCGCCCTTCGGTCTATTAAATTCCGAAAAAAGTATAAGATTCGGGAAAGAGGGTGTCAAGAAAAGGTTTTAACATACTGTTTCATGGGCCACTTATCCCAGCATGTTTCAATTCCAACATCATTCGTATTCCAGCATGGATGTTTATCTCACATCCCCTGCCCAGACCTGTTCGTAGAGACCTTGCCATACAGCTATTACAGACAGTTACCCGGGGCCGACCCCGCTTCGCCAGTTTTCCAACTGTAATTCCGGAATTTTTTTAAAGTGTTTTTCATTGTTGCTGACAACAGTATAGTCCATGGTAATGGCAGTTGAGGCAATTAATAAATCAAAATTGTTTAAAACAGTGCCTTGGGAAGTTAATCTGGATTTTAACGAACCAAAGGTGTCCATGATGGAACAGCTTATTTCGATTATTGGAAAAATTTCCCGTAATCTGTGAATCCGGGCCAGGTTTTTTGGAACATTCTGCGATTTTTCAGCTCCGTAAATAAGTTCACCGTAAGTTATGACTGAAATCGCTTTTGGGTCAGTGTTGTGAACCCGGAAGTTTTCTACCACTTCGGGGATTCCCTTGAGCGAATAAATGATGGTATCCGTGTCAAGTAAATACATTAAAAAATATCCGTATATCGGTCATTTTCATTGCGGGCATTTCTTATTTCCCGGATGATTTCTTCTGCGTTTCTTTCATCATTCCATGTGCCGCACATGTTTAAAAAATTAGTGGTGGCGTTTTTATATTGCTGTTTAGGGGAAGATAAATATGCCTTGAGTATGGCTATGACTTCTTGACTTATGGACCGGTTTTCCATGGCTGCCTGTTGTCCAAGTGCCTTATAAAGCTTATCATCAATGGATCTAACCTGTAATGTCGCCATATTTTCTCCTGTTTCATTTTTTTGTTAATACATAGCATGTATGTAATGCAATTGCAAGCATTTTGCATGAATAATCTATGGGTAACTTTAAACCCCAAAAACGGTTTATACTGTTTTCTTTTTCTTTCCTTTTGATTAAATGTTATAATATGTTATATTGATACATGGCAAAAATCATATGGCATAATCGGGCACGAAGGCAGTTAAAGAAAATGCCTGAAAATTACAGAGAGGCGATACTGCAAAATGTTGATCTCCTCTCCGATTTTCCGGAATATGAAAATCTTGACATTGTCCGCCTTAAAAAGCATGAATATGGTTACCGAATGCGGGTAGGCCGCTATCGGGTTCTTTTTGATTATGATGATGCTGTCAAGATCATCGAGATACAGGAGGTAAAGAAACGAGATGAGCGAACATACTGATCCACAAATAATTAAAAAGGACGGCAAGCCGGCTTTCGCGGTCATCCCCTGGAATGAATACCAGGAGCTTCTCAGAAATCAGGCCCCTGAGAATGAAGCAGATGTGTGGTTTCCCAACGAAGTTGTCAAGGCTAACGTTCGGGGTGCATGTCTGATTAAGGCATGGAGGGAATATTCAGGCCTTACTCAGAACGAGCTTGCCCAAAAAGCAGGAATAAAGCAGCCCGCTCTGGCCCGACTTGAAAACAGTGGTGCTACACCAAGAAAAACCACGTTAATGAAACTTGCAAAAGCTATGAACATCAGTATCGAACAACTCATTGAATAACTTGTAGAAGTTTAGACCCGATCTGACAACTACCCTTTCTGTGGGGCGAGTGTCTGACTATGCTGCAACTGTCAGATGCTCATCCGTTATACTCAACAACTTCTGTTTTGCCAAGGGCAA
>Ga0272442_10000214_pt1 | contig 97338 bp, 90 predicted proteins | sample SSMForm2O_FD_200262 | JGI IMG/M metagenome (GOLD analysis project Ga0272442, IMG submission 200262) | Marine sediment archaeal communities from Little Sippewissett salt marsh, Falmouth, MA, United States - SSM-Form-2O | ecosystem: Environmental > Aquatic > Marine > Wetlands > Sediment ...
CGAGTTTCACGACTTTCATAGTAGTGCTCATTCTCTTCCTGTCCGGTGTGCAGGCCATAGCGAGCTTCACTTTCGCGATGCTAATCGGAGTCCTTGTTGGAACGTACTCTTCGATATTCATAGCCAGCCCGGTTCTGATTTTTATGCGTTCCAAGGAGAAGAAATAGTTTTTCTGAACCCACTATGGGGTCTGCGAAGTATTAGTGTTAGCGGAAAGGTTATTTTTGCGACAGGTCTGCAATGAAACTCCTTGAGAAGCTTATCTGGGTCGCCGGGGCGCTGATTGTGGCGCTGCTCGTTATCATCATGGTTTACTGGAAACCCAGCCCCATCCCCACGGGTGCAATCGAGTTTGAGGAGACGACCACGGCGTCCGCGCCCGCGAACAAGACGTCGGACTTCTCCGCTCCTTCCAACAAAAGCTCGGGCCGTTCGGGCGCCCCGTCCCGAATCGCGAAATCTTCCGGCAAAGGCTCCTCGGTAGCCTCGGCATCCGAGAAGCTCAAGTACCCGGTCAAGGCCAAAAATCCCCAGATCAAGAGCTTCAAAGGCCCGCGCGAGTTCCGCGAGAAGTACGGCAACAACTACCGCGAAGTCTGGGAAGCCATGCAGAAGGCCGAGGCCGAGCTTATCGAAAAGCCGGACGGCTCCAAGCTCGTCAAGATAATCTCAATCGAGCCCGGCTCCGTAATAGACAAGCTCATGTTCGAAGTCGGCGACGAAATCTATTCCGTCAACGGCCGCAACTTCTCCGAGTTCAAGGGCTCGGTCGGCGAGCTTTACAACCTCGGCAAAGACTGGCACGGCCAGCTCCGAAACGAGACCGAATTCCAAATCGAACTCAACCGCAACGGTACGCCCGTCGTGCTGAACTACCACATTCCCAAATAAACCCTACATTCTCGGCATTGTGGATAGAGCTAACACAAAGAATGCAATAAAGAAGCCGCAACATACTATAAACGGCAGGAAGAATGCAAAAGCCGCCTTGCCTCCCGAAATATTATGCGCGCGCGAAAAGCCTTTTATCATTACTATGGCCATCCAGACTAATAATCCCAATTGCCAAAGATTGCCAAGAAGCGGGATAAAAGCCAATGGTAGAACATTGAGAATCGTAAGCGAGCCGTTGCCGTAAGAAACTACCCTGAACGTGCATTCGTAACTTTCCTTGGCGCCTCCGACAATCATTAGGCAGACATGATAAATAGCTGCCGCAATGAAGGGGACTATCGCCGCAATGGCTATGCCCAGGAATAAGTAGAAAATAAGTATTCCCACCATCATGCCTTCCATATTGGGGATATTCTGATTTGGATTCTGTTCATTCATTATCTGAGTGAATTGGCCCATTATAAGGCTGAAGAATATCAACATCCATATAACAAGTATCACCATCGTAAATGACTGAATCAGCCAATTGTACAACCACGGTTTGCCGTAGCCTCCGGTGAGGTACATCTTCTGGAACGCCTGTCCTGGCGAGAAGAGAACTTCCTTGATTGTCCCGAACATTCTACCGAAAAACGACCCGCCTTCTTGTTCCCAGGGCAGCCCCGGCCTTTCGCCGTAGGCGAACGCCGCCCCGGGTGTGAAGTCGCCGCGCAGTTCGCCGAGGACCCGCCTCTTGCACCTGCTGCAAAGCCGCTCGCCCTGCACCTCGATAACGCAGTTCTGGCAAAGCGGCATACCGCAGCGCCCGCATTGGGTGACCGCCTTCGTTCCCGGATGCTGCTCGCATTCGTCCGGGTGCTCCGACCTGAAGTGCTTGCGGCAGTAAACATCCTCGAACCGCCTTACCGCCAGCCCGTCGAGGATGTCCTCCTCGGTGAAGGCCGCATTGCATACCTTGCAGTAATGCTGGATTGTCTGGCCCGCCACTCCCTCGCCCGGCGCCTGCTCGGAGGGCAGGGGAGCTCCCGGCCGTGAGAGCGATGCATCTGGCTGCAAAGGTATTCCCGGTGGAGATGGAGGAGGCGGAGGCGGTGCGGACTGAATCTCCTCGCGCGCGATAAACGAATCTTTGCAGCGAGGGCACCTGATTTCCCTCTCTATCATATCGTCGGGTGCGGAGAAAAGCGTCCCGCACGATGGGCATCGCGTCCTGAAAGCCATCTATTCCCTCCCGCGAGAAATATTTGTTTCGTCAATCAGAGAGGCGCATGTTATCCTCTTTTTCCGCAAGTCGCAAGCAAAATTTCCGCGCATTCGCTCCCTTGCATTTTCTAAAGCCATAACGAAAGGCCGATTAGCCATCTGTAAATTTAAGTCCTTACATGCCAACGACTTACGACGAGTTTTTACAGATTTGTAAAGGTCTCGGCTTAAATTTTTGTGGTAATTCTGTCCGATATACCCCAAACGAGCTATTTTAAATAGCGAAGTTTGGGATGCCGGGGTTTCGTCTTGCTCATTGCGACTTGTCGAAGACAAGCAGTAGTAGCTTGCCGGAGGCAAGCAGGCGAACGAAACGAAAGGCAGATTATACATTTATCTTTTCCCTTATAGACAAAATCACATAGTGGATTTATTGACGTGGGATTTGCATGCGCTTAACGCGCCTGCCCGGCGGTGGGCCGGGCTTCTTGAACTACAAATTCCTCAATGCAGACTGCTCTATATTAAACGTATTCTACTATACTATACGCATATGTCAAGAAAATAATCATAAATATTCTGAAAAATCTTAAAATAAACCATCCGAACTCCCGAGAGCAAAACACCGTTTTGTCTGCGTCAGTCAAAAAGGCTGGATTCCCTGTTGTCTACGGGACGCGTTATGTTGCAGGACTCGGTTGTGATGTCCGGGTTTTTGCACCCGCAGAGGCGAATCGTGACGCCGTATTTGCCAGCGATTCTTTTGATGCGCTCGAAGGATTTTGCCCTCATCTCTCTCGGAAGGACAAGGACTTTCGAATTGCTTGAAACCATCTCGAGCCACTTGCCGTTTGAATACGGTTCCAACACTTTTTGCAGCAGGTCCCTCTCTCCGATAGACCTTGCGAGACTTCTCCTGATTGGGGGGCGCAGGAACATATAGCCAACGGCGATTTCTGCGAGCCCGTTCTGCGATGCAATTTCGCAGAGAGCGCGAATCTGTTTATCGGAGTCTGTTACTCCATGGATGAGAGGGTCGGCTCGAAGGGAAATCTCGATGCCTGCCTCGGCAAGTTTTTTAAGGCATGAGACCCTCTCGCTCACCGGCGATGCGTTCGGCTCGAAAATTCTACGCAGCGAGTCGTCCGCAGTTATCAGGCCGACCTGCCCGCAGACGAGACTGGGGTATTTTTCGAAGAGGCTCACGAACCTGTCCGGCACGCGCGCCTTGGTGACGAACTGAACGCCGATATTGTTTTTCAAGAGTATTTCCATAGTCTGGTAGGTTAGTTTCAATACTTCCGGCAGATTCTGAAACGGGTCGCACGACGGGCAGAAATATGCGGCGCGAGGCTTTTTGCGCTTCCTTTTGAGCTCATCGGAGACTTTTTCGGCGATATTTGCATAAAGCAGTATTTTTCCTTCGCCCGGATACGTCGGGTAGCCGCTGCCGTAGCAGTAAAGGCATCCGTGCGCGCAGCCCGAAGTGATATTGATAGTCGGCATTCCCGAGAGGCATCTCAGCGACGATGGCACGAGGACATTCGATTTTCTCTGACCTGTCGAGATTGTCATCGCATCCCAATCCATTTACAATACGCAGTTGCAGGAGCCTATGGATTTCTCAATGCCAAGCGCCTTCCAGACTTGGTATTCTTCGAGGCAGAGGGCGAGTTCCGTTTCCGGCCTTGTTTCGCGCGCCGCTTCAATAATTCGGCAGTATATTTTGATTCTGAGGTCTCGCGGGTAGCGCGCCCTCCCGTCGCCCGCGAATCCGCTCTTGTCAATATTTTTTGAGATATCGTTTCCTCTGCCAAGCTTTGTTTCCATCAATTCCTTTGCGTTCCGATATATGCAAATTCCGCCGATTGTGAGCCTTTCAATCGGAACTTCGGAAAGCAGTTTGCGAGTGAAGTCGGCATAAGCCTTTTCCCAACCGTCGACCGGAATCACCGGCATTATGACTGCCCGGACGGGATAGCCTTTTCCGGCGCAGAGCTTCATGGCCCGCAGGCGCGATTCAATAGGCGGAACGTTCGCCTCGAAGCGGGAGGCGATTTCCGGAGGATTGACGCTCCATGAAAGGATTGTGCGGCCGCGATGGTCCAAATCGAGGAGTTGGCTTACTTCACCGCTTTTGGTGAGAATAACCTGTCTTGCGAACTTGTGGTTTGCGAAGAAAGGTATCAGGATTTGCGAATACCCGGTAAGGATGTCGAGAGCGAGGCCGTCCTGAAGCTTACCCAGATAGAATGCTATGGGTTTTCCTGTCCGGCAGGCGGTTTTATCGATTGCGTCGAGTATTTCATCGAGGTTGAGAAAGATTTTGACGGTCGGCGAGTGCCAGACGCCTTTCGTGCCCGATAGATAACAGTATTTGCACCCGTAGAAGCAGAAGCCATAGGGCGAGAAATGCCAGTAGTTGGGGCAGGTGTTGCCTTCTTCCTCGCTGAAACGGACCGCGCTTTTATGCTCTCCGAAAACGAGGGTGCGTTTGCCTCTGTCAAGCCTTGAGGCGGGACTGTTTTCTTGAAGGTCAATTCGATTATGAGGGATATTCGTATGGTCGATAATTTCTGTATTCGGATAAAGCCTGCAGATATCCTCGACAAAACAAATATTCTTGGTGCTCGAATTGCTTCCTTTTGCCAGAACAATTCTCTCAACGTGGAAATATTCAGGCCGCCTCGGGTTGCAGGCAGTCTCAGGCAAACTGACCTGCTTGCATTCCTTAAAGAGATTTATTCTATGCGGCGCCATTTTTTTTCTCTATGAGGGAGTGATTATTCTCATTATTGCGATAACCTTGCCTTGAATGATTACGTCGGAGGCGTTGACGAAGTATGGTTTCATGGTCTTGTTTGCCGGGACGAGTTTTACTCTGCCTCCGGGCTGGAGGTGGAAGAACTTGACGGTCGCCTCGTCTTCCAGAAGGACGACGGCGATTTCGCCGTTTTCGACAATCGGCTGCTGGCGGACAATCGCGTAGTCGCCGTCGAGTATTCCGGCCTCGATCATGCTTTCGCCCTTTACCCGGAGGGCAAAAACAGTGTCGCTGCCCACGATGTCCCGGTTGACGCTTAACGTATCCTCGATATTTTCAACTGCAAGAATGGGCTCGCCTGCGGCAATTCTGCCGACAACGGGAACGCGAACGCAGTCGCATCTCTGTGCTGGTAGTCTTTCTCCGATTATCTCAAGGGAGCGGGAGCCGAGGTTGGTTCGGCGCAGGGCGCCTTTTTTCTGGAGCGCTTTCAGCATGTCGAATACGCTCGAGCTTTTTATGCCGAACGCGCGCCCTATTTCCCTGACGGTCGGCGGCATGCCGTGGAGTTCAATAAAGTGCTTTATCCACTCGAGAGTTTCTTTCTGTCTCCGGCTCAATTCGGTTTGCATGAATACCTCTTATAAAACAATCCTTTTTAAGATATTATACCTAACAAGTGTTAGGCAGGCAAGCTTTTTCCTGAAATTTTCTTTACCGCGCTGAAAGCTTTTTAGGCATGTTTGAAGGAACGTAAAAAGTATATGAACCTGGGTGAAACAGGGTTTTTGAGAGGGGCGGGGGGGATTTAATATTGCGCGGGGAGTGGATTCGGATTATTATTTCAATGAGACGGGGGTGCATGAGGCACCCGGTGCTTGCATGAGTTAAGGAGTTGTCGTGGACGAGGAAAACGAAGACATGGAGAAAGCTAAAAAGAGCGAGACATTTTGCGATATGTATCGAAAGCGTTCTCCTGAATGCGCGGACTGCGAGGCGGCGAAACAGGAGTTCTTCGAAGAGAAGATTGGCAAAATAGGCAAAGGCCTCGGAATCGACATACCTGCGATGATTTTCAGGATATTTCATCCCGCGAAAAATACCCGCGGATATTGGCGCACTCGGCTATGCCGGCACTTCATCGAGATGTTGGATTCGGAGAACGAGCCCGAAGAAGATAAAGAATAAGTTCCTTCACGACGTCTTTGCCGCAACTCGGCGCATATTTCTTTATAGATGCAACTCTTTCTTTTTAGGATGCTTTCCTCTTTATAAGAGATAATATCTACCGCAGAGTCTTAAAGGCGCAGGTCGGGTGTTTTTGCTTGATGAGGCGCGCGCCGATACTTATAATCATAAATTCGCAAAATTCAGGCATCATAAGTCAATTTATTGTTTATTGGACGGGGGTTGATATGGCCAGTGCTGCAAGCACTTTGAATGAAACGGCTGTGCCGCCGGCGGTAGCCGTCATCGGCGGCGGAATTGCGGGGATACAGGCCTCCCTCGACCTTGCCGACATGGGCGTCAAGGTGTACCTCATCGAGAAGAAGCCCAGTATTGGCGGGGTGATGGCACAGTTGGACAAAACATTTCCGACCAACGACTGCGCGGTGTGAATACTTTCTCCCAAGTTAGGGGATGTCGGTCGGCATCCCAACGTCGAAATCATGGCGTACAGCGAAGTCACGGATTCCCAGATGAAGGACGGCGGGTTCGAGATGTCGGTGCTGAAAAAGGCCCGATACGTCGATGCCACGAAGTGTACGGCTTGCGGCGCCTGCGTCGAGAAGTGTCCGACGAAGGTGGACAACGCTTTCGACATGAACCTGGGCAAGCGCAAGGCGATATACATGTACTTCGCGCAGGGGATACCTGCTGTCATGACGATAGACCCGGAGAAGTGCATTTATCACAAACGCATAGCTGCGGGCAAGAAGCCGGCCTGCCAGAACTGCATGAAGGCGTGCCAGGCGGGCGCGGTCGATTTCGAGCAGAAGGATGAAGAAGTCAAAATTCAGGTCGGCTCGGTCATCGTGGCGACGGGCCTGGACCTCGTGGATGCGAAGAGCCTCGGGAGCTACGGTTACGGCAGGTATAAGAACGTGATTACGGCGCTGGAGTACGAGAGGCTGATGAGCGCGGCAGGGCCGACTTCCGGACATCTCAAGAGGCTGTCGAAGGATGAGGCCGACCCGAAGAAAATCGCATTTCTGCAGTGCGTGGGGTCGCGCGATTTGCGTCACAACAAGTACTGTTCGAGCGTCTGCTGCATGCACTCGATAAAAGAGGCGATTTTGACGCGCGACCACTACCCGGATACGGAGGTTTCGATATTCTACATGGACCTCCGGGCGGTCGGGAAGTGGTTCCATAAGTACCGCAGGCGCGGCGAGGAAGAGTACGGCATCAGGTACGTGAAGGGCAGGGTGTCGCACATAGACGAGGACAAGGACAGCAACCTCGTGCTGCACTACGAGGAAGTCACGTCTGACAAGATCGCAAAGGAAACGTTCGACATGGTGGTGCTGGCGACGGGACTGAGGCCGAGCAAGGGCGGCGAGGAGCTTTCGAAAATATTCGGCTTCGAGCTCGACGAGTACGGCTTTGTGAAGACCGACCCGCTCGAACCGCTGGACACGACGGTTGACGGGATATACGTGGCGGGATACGCGCAGTCGCCGAAGGACATACCGGAGACTGTGGCGCAGACGAGCGGCGCGGCTCAGAGGGCGGCCGGGAAGGTGCTCGGCGCGGTTGCGGCGAGATAGAAAGGCGGAGGTAATACCCGTGAGTGAATGCAAAATAGGCGTGTTCCTGTGCCACTGCGGCAGCAACATCGCGGGCGTCCTTAACATGGAAGAGCTGGAGGAGTACGCGAGGACGCTTACGAACGTCGCCTACGTGGAAAGGAACCTGTACACATGCTCCGAGCCCGGCATACGGGCGATAAAGGATGCGATAAAAGCGCAGGGGCTTGAGCGCGTGGTCGTGGCGGCATGTACGCCGAGGACGCACGAGCCGATGTTCAGGACCGAAGTCGCCAATGCGGGGCTCAATCCGTACCTGTTCGAGTTTGCTAACATAAGGGACCAGTGCTCCTGGGTGCACGGCGACGACCCCGAGGGGGCGCTCGCGAAAGCGAAGGACCTCGTGAGGATGGCTGTCGCGCGTGCGGCGCTGCTGGAACCGCTGCAGGTAATCGAGGCGGACGTGCTGCCTTCGGCGCTCGTCGTGGGCGGCGGGGTTTCCGGCATGACGGCCGCTCTCGACCTGGCGGGCAGAGGGTTCGACGTGACGCTCGTCGAGAAGGAAAAGCAACTTGGCGGAATCCTGAACGGGCTTTTCAAGCTCTACCCGGCGCGAGTCGATTCGCGGGAGTACGCGCAAAGCGTCATAGAGAAGGTCAAGAGCGCGAAGAAGATAAAAGTGCTCACCGAGACCTCGCTCGAATCGGTGGAGGGCTGCATAGGCAACTTCACGGCTCAAGTCAGCCACGCCGGTAATGCCGAGGAGGTCAAGGCGGGCGTGATAATAATCGCGACGGGCGCCAATGTTTTCGAGCCGGAGAAGATGTACGGCTACGACGGCAAGAAGGTCGTGACGCAACTTCAGTACGAGGAAATTCTGCGCTCCGGGCTTAAAGACGCCAATAACATTGTCATGATACAATGCGTGGGCGCGAGGACGAAGGAGCGCGACTACTGCTCGAAGATATGCTGCTCGACGGCACTGAAAAACTCGCTGGAGACGCTCGAGCAGAACCCCAGGGCGAATATTTACATTCTTTATTCCGATATGATGGCGTGGGGAATAGAGAACGAAGAGGCGTACCGCGAGGCGCGCTTGAAAGGAATCAGTTTTATCAGGTGCACTCCGGAGATAACCAACCCGGTCGTCGAGGACGGCGCAGTGGTGGCATTCGACCAGGAGGTTCAGGAAAAGCTGAGGATTCCGTACGACGTTCTCGTGCTTTCGACGCCACTGATACCGAGGGAGGATTCTGAGACTCTCGGGCAACTTCTGAAGATTTCGAGGGACGAGGACGGGTTTTTCCTCGAAGCGCATGTAAAGCTCAAGCCGGTCGATTTCGCGGTAGACGGAGTTTATCTCTGCGGCTGCGCGCACTGGCCGGTTGACGTGACTGAGACGCTGGCGCAGGCGCATGCGGCGGCCGCGAGGGCGTCGATACCGCTTACGCAGGGGACGGTCAAGGTGGAGCCGTGCGTTTCGGCTTTCGCGGACGAGGCCCTTTGCAGGGGCTGCGGGCTCTGCGTATACGCATGCCCGTACGGCGCGATAGAAGTCGTAGAGACGGAAAACGGCCCGAAGGCGAAGGTAACGGAGGTTGCATGCAAGGGTTGCGGCGTTTGCGCGGCGACATGCTACCGAAGGGCACTCAAGATAAAGCACTTTACGAACGAGCAGATTGGAGCACAGATTAAAGCGCTTCTGGAGGTTTAGATGACGGATGGGTTCAAACCAAAAATCCTTGCTTTCTGCTGCAACTGGTGCTCGTATGCGGGCGCAGACTCGGCGGGCGTATCACGGCTTCAGTATCCGGCGACGGCGAGGATAGTAAGGGTCATGTGCTCGGGGCGCATAGACCCGGTATGGATACTGGAGGCTTTCCGCGGCGGGGTCGACGGCGTATTCGCATCAGGCTGACACTTCGGCGACTGCCACTATATAAGCGGCAACTTTCAGGCTGAAAGTAAGATAAACATGACGCGCGAGATGCTGCGATATATCGGAGTCAACCCCAAGCGGCTTGCGCTGGAATGGATTTCGGCGGCCGAGGGGAACCGGTTTGCGCAACTCATGCGCGACTTCGATGCCAACGTGAAGGAACTCGGGTCTTTCGGCTCTTCCGAGGGTATCAACCGCAAGGTGCTCGACAGGAAGCTCGACGCGGCGATTAAGGCGGCTGAGGGCAAGAAGTTGCGTTGGGTCGTGGGCAAGTATCTCGAATTCACCACCGAAGGCAACAAGTACAACGAGGTATTCACCCGGCACGAGATGAACCGGACGCTCAGGGGCATTATCAAGGAAGAAGTGGACAGTTACGAGATACGCTCGCTTCTCTCGGATAAACCTGCCTCGGTAAAAGATTTAGCTTCGGAGCTTGAGGTCGAGCCGCCGCTCGTCATGCGCTATATCACCGCCATGAGGAAGAAGGGCGAGGTCGCACTCAAGGGCGTTGAGGGCCGGACTCCGGTTTATGAGAACCTCGAAACTCCTGTATCTCGCGAACCGAGAAAGAAAATCGAGGCGAAAAAGCCCGAAAAGAAAGAAGTCAAAAGCGACAAAACGGCAGTGGTGATTGGCGCCGGTCCTGCCGGCGTAGAGGCAGCTCTGAAGGCCGCCGAGTCGGGGAGCAAGGTCTACCTCGTCGATGAAACGCCGGGGCCTTCCGGAAGCAGGATTGTTCAGGATGATTCCTTTGACTCGACTTACCTTGAGACGAAGCTGAAGGAAGTCAGGGAGAATCCCGCAATCGAGATTGTCCCGCTTGCTAAGCTTCACAGGGCGAAGAAGACTAACGGTAGCGTTAGCCTCAAGTTCGAAACTACGCCGCGAAGGATTGAAAGCGAGCAATGCGACGACTGCGGGGCCTGTTTCAAAGCCTGCCCGATAAGCCTCTGGGACACTTTCGACCAAGAGCTTTCGTGGAGGACGGCGGTAGACAGGTTCAGTGCGGAAACAGGTGACTACAACGTCGTCAAGGAAGAGATGCCGATATGCCAGGCGACCTGCCCGGTGCATCTGGACATACGCGGGTACGTGGGGCTTATAGCGGACGGCAAGCCTGCGGAAGCGCTTGCGAAGATACGCGAAAGACTGCCTTTCCCGTCGATTTGCGGGCGCGTCTGCGCTCACCCGTGCGAGGATGCCTGCAACCGAGGGAAGGTTGATGAACCTATAGCCATCTGTTCGCTGAAGAGGTACGTTGCCGACTGCGAGATGAACGAATGCTTCGACATAGAGGTGACTCCGCCCGAAGAGCTTCGGGATGAGAAAGTCGGAATTATAGGCGGCGGACCTGCGGGCTTGGCATGCGCTCACGACCTGGCGATGAAGGGCTACCGTTGCACGGTCTACGAATCGCTTCCGGTCTGCGGAGGAATGCTTTACGTGGGTATACCGGAATACCGCCTGCCGAAGAAAATACTCGGGCGCGAAGTGGATATGGTAAGAGCGCTCGGCGTGGACATAAAGACAGGCGTGAAAGTGGGCAGAGACATCCCGTTCGAGCAGCTTCGGAAGGATTTCGACGCGCTGTTTATGGGGATTGGCTGCCACAAGGCGTGGACTCTCGACGTCCCCGGCGAGGACAAGCTCGACGGAGTAATAGACTGCGTAACGTTCCTTCGCCAGAATAATCTCGGCGAGGGAGTTCCCATTAGGGACAAGCTGGTGGTAATCGGAGGCGGAAACGCAGCGATAGACGCCGCGAGGGTAGGCAGGAGGCTCGGATACAAGGAAGTTCATATCGTCTACAGGCGGACGCGCAAGGAGATGCCTGCGAACGCATGGGAAATCGACGAGGCCGAGCACGAAGGCGTAAAACTGACTTACCTTGCGGCTCCGGTCGAGATTCTCGGCAAAGACGGGAAGGTTACCGGAATAAAGTGTATCCGGATGGAGCTGGGTGAGCCGGATGCGAGCGGACGCAGGAGGCCGGTGCCGGTCGAGGGTTCCGAGTTCGATATTGAGTGTGACATTGTCGTTCCGGCCTTGAGCCAGACAACGGACCTTGAAGGACTCGAAGGAAAAGGCGTGGATTATTCCCGGAGAGGAACTGTAATTGCCGATGAGGATACGCTGCAGACCACGATGGAAGGCGTATTCGCCGGCGGAGACGCAGTAACCGGACCGGGGCTTGCCATTGAGGCTATAGCGCATGGCAAGCAGGCTGCAATCGAGATTGACAGATATCTCAGGAGCAAGAAGGGTGAATAACAAGAAAAAAGACCGTTATATTATACCGTTCGACGATATTCCGTCTCCGAGGGTAAAAATGCCCTGCATTGACCTCGATGATGCCGTATGCAGCTTTACCGAGGTCGAGACGGGTTTGACGGATGAGCTTGCAAGGCAGGAGGCTCTTCGGTGCCTTTCATGCCGCAGGTGTCTCGGTTGCGCGCTATGCTGGGCGGAATGCGACTCTGGCTGCATAGTTTTCGAGCAGACGAGCGAACCTTTCGAGGTTAACGCGGATTCCGTTATCATGGCTCCTGGCGCCGTGAGAAAGCCGGCGCGAATTGCAGGAAAATACGGTTATCAGGATTGCCTCAACGTGATAACGGACCTGCAGTTCGAGAGGATACTTGCCAAAAACGGGCCTTACGAGGGCCAGGTGATGAGGCCTTACGACGGCGATATTCCTGCAAGTATTGGTTTCGTGCTTACAATAGAGCCGAAAGATGCGCGGTCAGGCCAGGCGTATCACGTGCTTCTCTATGGTTTGAAGGAAGCTGCCGAGGCATTGAAAAATCAAAGCGATTTAAAGGTGACCTTTTATATTCCTGCTGGCTATGATTTTATCGAGAAGTTCCGGCAGCTTTTATCGGAACGCGCCATACCTGCGGAGATTGTGGAAGGAGATGTCGATTCCGTTACCGGAGCAGTCGAAACAGCCGATGTGACAATAGAGGCTGGCGGATCGAACTACGAAGAGGGGCTCGTCGTCCTGCTCAGCGGTTTCGACCTTCCCGAGTATATGAAAGAGCTTAATAGACGCCTCGGGCTCAAAATAGAAGCCAAAGGTTTCTGGGAATCCGGAACTCCTGAATTGCAGGAGACCGAGGTTGCCGGAGTAAGCTTGGCGGGTTTCAGGTTCTCCGATTAACGGAACGGCTATTGGAAACCTGAAAGATAATCAGTAATATCGGCCCTGTATTGCCTTGCGCAATCGGGGCCGGTTTCTTATGATAAGTCGAGGGAATTTCCAACGATATCAGGGGTCTAATAATATAGGATACCGGAATATTTGCAGCGGGGAGTTGTATTGCCTGGGCTAATTGAAATAGCGGTGATTGCCGGTCTTGTACTGTTTTTATTCGGATACAAGCGGATTCCGGTAATGGGCAAGCTCCTGGGCAGGAGTGCGGGAGAATTCAAGAAGTCTTTCAGCAATGCCGCCAATCTCCCCGGATTTTTAAGAGATATTGAAGAAGAAAGCAGCGGAAAGCCAGCGGAAGATGGAAAAAAGCGAGAATAAACACCAAGGGAATCGGCTGTATCGATGGGCCAGAGAGGTCGCGTTGCCGGCAGTATGGTTGTGGTTCAGGCGATATTGCAGGACTTTTCTGTATGCATGGCGAGAGTTCAAGCAAGATAATTGCGTAATCCGGGCGGCGGCGCTTGCATTCGTAACGCTGCTTTCGCTCGTTCCCACGATAATCGTTTTTTTCATTATCATTAACGCCGTCGGAGCATTCAAAAGCTTCGGGCACAAGCTTCGTGATACCCTTGTCAACCAGGTAGTGCCGAACACCCCGGAATTCGAAGCGGCCAGGGACTGGATAGGGACGGTCACTGATAAGCTTGTCACGGATGTCAGTGTGGATATCAAGGGGGTTTCATTCAACGTCATATCATTCGGGGCCATGATTGTAACGGCGATGTTGCTGCTCTCGGCGATAGAAAAGACACTCAACGATATATGGGCTATCAAGGTCAGAAGAAACCTGTTGAAGCGGTTCGGCAATATCTGGACGATAATAACCATAGGACCGGTGCTGATATTCTTCTCCTACTATTTTGGGCTTTCGCTCTATACTCACGTGACTGCCGACCTCGTGAAGCAAAGCTGGCTTTACAAATCTTTCATATTTATCCTGCCGTATTTCTTTTCGATAGTGGCGTTTTACCTTGTTTACCAGTTTGTTCCATATACGAGCGTCAAGCCGAATGCTGCTCTGGTGGGGGCGGTTTTTTCGGGCATAGTATGGGAATTTTCCAAGGTACCCTTTACAGCTTATGTGACTAACGTGATAAACCCATCGGGCGTTTATGGCACGCTTGGCGTCATTCCGTTCTTTCTTTTATGGGTTTATCTTTCATGGGTAATAATCTTGTTCGGGGCGGAACTGTCTTACAGCAAACATAATTTCGAGGTTATTTCCTCGGCTCGCAGGTATGACGTGCATTTTCTTTCGCTTTACAGGGGATATTATACCATCCGCGTGCTTGCCGAGGCGGTTGCTTCGTTCGGCACCGGGGATGGGCCGATAAAAGTGCAGCGTGTGGCGAAGAAGCTGGGCGTGCCTCTAAATTTATGCTGGGAGCTTGCCGAGCATCTTCGTGCCAACAAACTTCTAAATTACGTCGGTCGGGACAGGACGCGCTTCCAGCTTGCCAGGTCGCCGGAACAGATAACAATAACGGACGCACTGAAAGGGGAGCCTGTTACCCACCTGGAAGTTCCCCCGAACCTGGAGAACAATTCGGATGCGATGCTCCGCGAAGTTTTTGAAAAAGTAAATGCGGACAGGGAAAATGCACTGAATTCTGTAAACTTTGCAATTTTCGTGCATAATGAGCCTGATAAGAGTTGATAAGAGCTGATAAGAGTTGATAAGAATTGATAAGAGCTGAGAGGAAAGCCGTTATTTAGCAAAGGCGAAGGGAAGGTGGCAGCATGGAGCCGGAAATAAACTCCATGTCAGACGAGGAAATGCTCACCTACTGCAAGACCGCCGACCAGGAGACAGTCCGCAGATGCGTTTCGATACTCGCCCGGCGCTACGAATCTTCGCTTTTGAACTATATATTCAGAATGGTGGGCGACAGGGACATTGCAGAAGACCTGCTTCAGGAAACGTTCGTAAGGATATACCGCAAGTCGCGCGAGTACCGGAAGATTGCCCGGTTCTCGACATGGCTGTATAAAATAGCAACGAATCTCTCGCTCAACGAGATACGAAACCGCCGTCACAGGCCGCTGCTGACTCTGAATCTTCCGGTGGATTCGGGGGAGGGCGGCGAGGAGATGGTTTCTCTCCTCGAATCCGAGGATAACAAGCTTCCGATTCGCATGCTTCAGGACAGGGAACTGGCCGGTCTTGTCACGGACACGCTCGACGAGTTGCCCGAGGCCTATCGCATGGTGATTATTCTATGCGACATGGAAAATTTTTCCTACCAGGAAGCGGCGGAAGTGCTTGGAGTTCAGCCCGGAACGATTGGAAGCAGGCTTGCGCGAGCGAGGGATTTTTTTCTCCAAAGATTACTGCCATATCTGCGGCAGGCACGCAGGTGATTTTCTCCCTGAAAGGACGCATAAGGCCACTTAAATAAGCATGTTTCATGTATTGCGATTAATAGTGTGAAAATAAATTCATACAGAAATGAGAAGTGGCATAAGTTCTTTCTATTATTGAAGTAACGACGTTTTCAGATAAACATGGGAAGTTGTAAAAATTGTCACTTAAGTGACAATTTTTGTCACTTTGAGGGAGGGAAATATAATTTTTATCATGAGAACGAAGAAATTTCAAAAGTTATAAGTATTGACATTACAAGGAGCTATGAATATAATCTCCAAACTCAGCCGGATAACTTATTTTTAGGCACGAGTGTTGCATCATAATATAGTTAAGAATGAAATATATTGAGGGAGAATGCAACTGTGGAAGGAGGTGAGCCTCGGTAGAATACTCGTAGAATTCAGGATTTTTGACAAATAGAATGTTTTTGGAAGGAGAACTAAGGATGAACAAAGGTTTTACGCTGATTGAGCTTATGATTGTTGTGGCCATTATCGCGATTATTGCTGCTATCGCTATCCCGAACCTGCTTGAATCGAAGAAAGCGGCGAACGAAGCGGCTGCGATTTCAGCCCTTCGTACGATAAGCAGTGCAGAAGAGCTTTACAACACGAGATACAGCTCATATGCTACCTTGGCGCAAATGTCGTCAAGGAACCTGGTTGACAGCGTACTTGCTGCTGCGACGACGACCGGCAGTGGTAAGAGCGGGTATTATTTCGAAGTTGATACTAGCGTTTCCGGCGCTGCCTGGACAACTATAGCCCGGCCGACCGATTGGGGAACGACGGGTGAGAGAAACTTCAGGATCGACCAGACTGGTGTGATTTACTACAACACCGACGATGGTGGCACGACCTGGACCAGTGCACTTGGTGGATAATTGATTTTGCAAGAAACAAGTCAGGGGGAGCGTTTGCATTTGCAGACGCTCCTTTTGCTTTTTTCTGAAAGACGTTATTTTAATGCTCTTGAGAACTTTTACGCAATCAAAATGAAAAATGTATTGACGTATAGGCAAATCTGCACTATTCTTAATTAAGGGGAAGAGGTTAGAGGGACACATGCAAATGCAAAAATCAGGCTTGACATTAATTGAGCTTATGGTGGTTATTTCTCTTCTTGGTATTATTGCCGCATTTGCCATTCCCAAATTGCTCGAATCGAAAAAAACTGTCAATGAAAATTCCGCTTTGTCAGCTCTGCGCACTATCAGCTCTGCTGAAGAATTCTATAATACAAGATTTCAGAAGTACGGGACTCTTGCGAATATGTCAACCGCGAATATGATTGATAATGTGCTTGCGGCTGCTTCGACTGTAGGCACCGCCAAGAGCGGATTTTATTTTGACCTGTCGCTCAGCGTTAGCAGGGCTGCATGGACTTGCATTGCGCGACCGGCCGAATGGGGGATAACGGGAGAAAGAAATTTCAAGATAGACCAGAGAGGATTGATTATGTGGAATGCTGATGCAGGGAGCAGCACTTTTACGACTGCACTCGGTCAACAATAGGAATAAAAATATTGGCGCAGTAACACGCCTCTTTAATTTTCGCACTTATTTTTCCGCAAGAAAAAATACTGGTTTTTCCCCGAGTTCAGTCTTGCCTGCGTAGTACTGGCCCATAATGCTTCTTTTACCTTTTATTTCCCCGAATCTTTTAGCCGCTTCGCCGTTTCTATTCAAGCCAAGTAGTGCATGTCCCGAAACGTATGCTGCAATATCCGCTTCATAGTCCTTTCCTTCGAATTGTCGGAGCGTTTCAATAACTTTATCGTATCTTTTCAATTCGAGCAATGCGATTGCTACAAGTAAATGGCCATTTATTTCTTTATCTTTGGCGATTGCAGTCAAGGTTGTTTCGCTTTGGTTCAATATGAGAGACTTTCTTGCTTGAGAAAAGTTCTTTTCCAGAAAAGTGAATGATTTGTCCGTTTCGCTTCTGTTTTCAGCAAGGTGGAAGGGATATGACCAAATGCTGAATGAGTAGTCTTCTATTTTAGTTTCTGAGCCCTTTGCGTGGGAAACAATGCTGTCTCCGAGGGTGTTTAGCCTATGGCGAGACTTGTGATGACAGGTAAGATAGATGTCCTGTTCGGGCAGCAATTCTTCGAGATCTCCTGCAGCAGGTAGAAAGCATTCCGCCTCGGAAACGAGATGAATTTTGACGGATTTTATCATATCAGCTTTGATAATATCGCAGCCCGGCAAACGGGCTTTGCTGTTTAATAGATCTTTGATTGTAGCGACGTTTTGAGTGTCTTCAACCAGCAAAGGAACACCTGCTACCGGATGGAATAGAAACCACCGGGCGTTTGAATCGTCGGAGGATTCTGCAACGTGTTCAACTGCCGCAAGCTCGAGTGATTCTTCATTGTTTTTAAAGTCAATGTTGAATAGAACGCCGTTCATATTCAAAGATTCCAGCAAGATACAGAAAAGCCAGACAATTTCTTCAGAAGAAGAGACGCCGGCTATGGCTATTTCCCTTGGGGTAAGTCCCGTTTTAGTGTTCCATGAGCGTGAAGGCCAGACAGTTTCGACTATCCAGTTAAAGATTGCGAGGATTTTTTGTTCCATCGATGTGGCATCTTTTGTGATTGAACTTGCGATATCATAATAAAAAAGGCGACGCTCGATGAAATCGCCGGTAATATCAATTGATTGAAGCGGGTATGCTATTGTGCCGCCTATAGGGAATATCTCATTCAAAGTCAATGATGGGTCGAGTGTATGCGCCATTACTCTTGAGTAATCATTAGTCGCCTTTGCTGCCATTTCGTAGTCTTTGTTGCTGAAAGATTCAGAAAAGACTTTACGAAGTTCTGCTAATCTTTCAGCTTCGGAAGGTCTTAAAAGCAAAAAGACAACGGCAAGTATTAAGACTGCAGAAAGGACCGCATATGCTGCTATCTTGGTATTATTCATTCGTTCTCCCAAATCAAAGGCTTTATCCTGTCTATGACCGGTTTCAGCAGTTCGGAAAGTTTTTTAGGTAAATTGCGACCAGCCTTTCGGGATTTTCGTATAGCTTCTCCATAATTAATTGTCGCTCTTCGCAATACAATATCCTGATTATATCTTGCGCGCATCTTTTCCAGGTGTTCGTATGCTTCTTCGTACTTGTTTTCAAGCGTCAGGCATTCAACGAGATGTGTGTTTACAGACAGATCTTCAGGAAGGATTTTGTAGGCCTCTTTCAGCATAAATTCTGCTTTTTCGAGTTTTCTCATGCAAAGAAGCGCATATCCTGCAGCGCATTTCAATATCCCGCTGTCCGGAGAGTTTTTCAATGCTTTTTGAAACTCTTGTAAGGCTGATTCGTATTTTTTTGTTCTCAGGAGCGCTTCACCCTTTTCGTAATGGCTTGGAATGTAATTTTCAGGCAGCTTTTTTAGCCTGTAAAGAATCACCGGCGTGTTCGCGACTGTGAGCATGGCAACAGGGTCGATATGGGTGTCTTCTGCCATGGCGGGCTTATCAGGTCTTACAAATCCAAGCCTGAAAAAACTGACAAACAGGTGTGTTGTGTTTTTGCCGTTAGGTATGCCATTGGAGTAATTGAAACCGACTCTCTCCGATTCGAGTTTATTGCCGAAACTTGCGAAAGAACTGCCATGTTCGCCTATTTTGGCGTTCTCGCCTACAAGCGCAGGAATTTCGCGTGGCACATGCATGCAGGAGTAGTCCCGATTTACTATATATGAGAGAAAGAAATACAAATTAATAGCTACGCTTGCGGCAAACAGGACGAAGGCTGCATGTTTTAAGGATTTTGCTTTCAGGATAATACCTTGTTCCGGGATTTTTTTTCTGATTGTGAGCCATAACAAAGTGATAAGAAATGCAACAATAATCGATAGAGGCAATATCCAGCTTGTTCCGAAAGACGTGATAATGATTCCTTTCGTAAAAATATTGACGCCTACGCTTTTTACCATGAAATCGCTGACGCTGCCCAGTCTGACGTTTTCAAGTACTATATAAGAGGTAAGCTGGTAGATAATGTATGTGGCCATAAGAAAGCCGAGGATGGTTCCAGGTTTGCTTCTTTTTCCTTCGAATAGATTTTTTGCAGACGCAATTTCTCTCAGACATAGTGCGGACAGAATAATCATTGGCGGGCTCATTACAATAAAATACTGCAGGAGCCTGTATTTGAGCATCCCGAACGCAATAAGGGAAATGAGCAACCATGCGATGCAGCCTAACGACAGCCTGAGTTCATTTTCGGAAAAGTTCCGCCATTTTTTTATAAGAATAACTGGAAAAACAAACGCAAGCAGTGCGATTAGAGGTGTTTGGATGAAGTAATCCGATTCGAATCCAAGAGATAGAAAGCCTCTTACTATTTCCATGAAACTGACTTCATAAACGTAAGATTCGAAGCGGGTATTGACGTAGGTTTTTGCGGTGCTGCGAAAGATGAAATACTCGGCAAGGAATAGTGCGCCGGTGACAGAGGCGGCGATGAGATACGGTTTTATCGCACGTTTCCACTGAGGTCTGCTTTTTAATAAAAGTACTGATGCGTCGGCGATAATCATTGCAGGCAAAACGATGCCGGCTATGGATTTGAGGTGAAACGCGAAAATGACGGGAAGTGTATAGGGGATGAAGAGTAGGTATGGGCGATTTTTAAGGGCAAACCATAAATAAAAGCACAAAACGGCAGAAATGCATACTCCGATATAGGGCAGGGGGGTTCGCGAATAGATAATCAATATGTAGTTTAGCGATGAAAGAAACGCAGCAATCAGTGCCGCTCCCCGACCTGCTGCCTTGTCGACGAGCAGGAATACCAACAGAACACATAGAGTCCCGATAAAGGCGGCGCCCGCATTTCCCTGCCAGACGCCGGGTCCGATAAATTTATAGACAACTATATAATATGCCGTCCATAGAATCCTCATATTCCCGTCCCGGGAGGTGATATCTTGCTCTTGGACAATTCGCTGTGCATCTTCGACATACCATGGTGCATCATAAGCTGCAGTACTGGTTAATAGTGGAGGCAAATCGGCGCCGACGAACATGAGCCTGAGAATCAGAGCCAGGACAATTATAGCAAAAGCAACCCATGACTTCTTAGTCATGCGTGATAGTGAGCTTATTGATTTATTGTCGGTATCATCCATAGTTGAAGAATAGTATATCCGTCGTTTCTTTTTGTCAAAGGCATAATAAATACTGCTTTGCGGAGTGCATCTGTTGTTGTGGAATAATTACTTGACATATAATCGATGGGAGCTACAATTGCGCACTTCTGTAAGATAAGCGTATCGGGCCGAAAGGAGTTGCAATCATGGCCAGGGGAAGACATCTTTTTAGTTCAGAGGCAGTTGGACCGGGGCATCCCGACAAGGTGGCGGACCAGATATCCGACTCAATTCTTGATTCCATTTTGAAAGAAGACCCAATGGGTCGCGTGGCGTGTGAAACGCTGGTCACGACAGGTACCGTCATTGTAGCCGGCGAGATTACGACTGCTTGTTATATAGATATACCCAGTATCGTAAGAAAGACTATTCGCGACATAGGATATACCGACCCTTCTCTCGGTTTTGACTGGGAAACGGCAGGTGTCCTTGTCAGCATAGACGAACAGTCGGCCGATATTTACATGGGCGTGGAAGACAGCGCAAAGCACGAGCAAGGGGCAGGCGACCAAGGGTTGATGTTTGGCTACGCATGTAACGAAACTCCCGAATACATGCCTCTGACCACGATGCTTGCAAGGAAAATGATGATTGAAATGGAAAAGGCCAGAGTAGAAGGTATTTTGCCTTTCCTGCGGCCAGACGGCAAGGGTCAGATTACTATCGACTATGATGGGCATAAACCGATAAGCATTCAGGCGGTGGTCTGCTCATGGCAGCACAGTCCCGAGATTGAAATCGAGGAGTTGCGCAAGCAAGTAAAGGAAAAAGTGCTTTTGCCGATGCTTCCTGCAGAACTCATTACCGACGAGACAATTTTCCATATCAATCCCACCGGTCGTTTCGTAAAAGGCGGGCCGACTGCCGATACGGGACTTACTGGCCGGAAGATTATCGTCGATACCTATGGTGGCAGGGGAAGTCACGGTGGAGGTTGCTTCTCGGGAAAGGACCCGACGAAAGTTGACCGGAGTGCATCCATAGCGGCGCGCTGGGTAGCAAAGAACGTCGTAGCTGCTGGGCTTGCCGAAGAAGCTGAGGTTCAGGTGGCGTATGCCATCGGGGTTGCGGATCCGGTTTCTTTCCTTGTGGAAACGAACGATACGGGTAAAATACCAGACGAAAAGATTACCGAAATTGTGAAGAAGCACTTCGACCTCAGACCGAAAAGTATAATAGAACAACTCAAACTGCGCCGTCCGATATATTGTGACATGGCGCGGTACGGGCACTTCGGCCGTGAGGGCGAACAGTTTACATGGGAAAAAACCGATAAAGCCTCGATTCTTCGAGAGGAGGCCGGTCTGTGAAAGAAGGGGATGTGAAATTGGCAGAAGAATACGACGTTAATGATCTTTCTCTCGCCGGGGAAGGCAAAATCAGGATAGAGTGGGCTGAGCGGTTCATGCCGGTTCTCCGAATGATACGCGAGCGGTTTGCGGAGGAAAAGCCCCTCAAAGGAGTACGCATAGCCTGCTGCATGCACGTTACCACTGAGACGGCCAACCTGATGAGGACGCTGAAAGCGGGCGGAGGGGAGCCTGCGCTTTGCGCTTCCAATCCCCTTTCGACGCAAGACCCGATTGCCGCGAGCCTTGTTAAGGACTACGGCGTCAAGGTTTTCGCTATACGCGGCGAGGATAACGAGACATATTACAAGCATATCCACGACGTTCTTGACACAAATCCGAATATCACGATGGATGACGGCTGCGACCTTGTAAATACCATCCATGGAAACAGAACTGAACTTATTCCCGGCGTCTGGGCCTCTATGGAGGAAACGACAACGGGCATTATCAGGCTCAAGGCCATGGAAAAGGACGGAGCGCTCAAGATACCGGTATTCGCGGTAAACGATGCGGAATCCAAGCATTTCTTCGATAACAGGTACGGAACGGGCCAGTCGACTTGCGATGGCATTGTTCGGGCAACAAACGTTCTGTTTGCGGGTCGAAGAGTAGTGGCGGCCGGTTACGGCTGGTGCGGCAGGGGATTCGCCATGCGTGCGCGGGGTCTTGGTGCGAATGTGATTGTTACGGAAATCAATCCCGTCAAGGCTATCGAGGCCGTTATGGACGGTTTCACAGTCATGTCTATGGAAGAAGCCGCAAAAATTGGAGATGTTTTCTGCACACTTACCGGAAACAAGGGCGTTATTCGCAGGGAGCATTTCGAAGCAATGAAGGACGGCGCAATAGTATGTAATTCCGGCCATTTCAACGTTGAGCTGGATTTGCCCGGACTCGAGTCCATTACCGAGAAAATCGGCGACGAGGATGAGCGTCCGCTGGTTAAGCGTTACGAGCTTAAAAACGGCAGGGAAGTATTCGTGCTTGCGGACGGAAGGCTCGTGAACCTTTCATGTGCCGAAGGTCATCCTCCGAGTGTAATGGATATGTCCTTCTCGGTTCAGGCTCTTGCGACTGAGCATGCGATTAAGGAGAAAGGTAATTATTCTATAGCAGTGAATCCCGTTCCTCCGGACATTGATATGAGCATTTCAAGCATGAAGCTTGAATCAATGGGAATAAAGATTGACACTCTCACGGAAGAGCAGGTCAAGTATCTTGCCTCCTATGATGAGGGAACGTAAGATTAAGAATCGTTGATATTCAAAGCACCCCGAGCTTGCTCCGGGGTGCTTTTCTTTGCAGCCTGAAGGACCGGCGCAAATTGACATTGCAAAGCGCAGGTCTTATAATGTTCCTTCTGGAAGATGGAATGACAATGGCTCAAGAACTCAATGTTTATGCTTTATCCGTAGAACTGCAATTCCCCGTCGAGACAGCTTTCAGGAGCATTGCCTGCGAAAGGGGAGCCTCTTTCCTTCTATCGAGAGGAGGCGTATCCGATACTTCTCGTTACTCCATTGCTTGTTACAGACCATTTATTACAATTACGGCTCGCGGTTGCGATATTGTTTTACGCGAGAATGGGACGAAAACAAATTTCCAGGGAGACCCGTTTCAGGTCCTCTATTCTCTACTGAGTCGATATGTAATCAGACCTCCGAAAGAGCTTGTTATCTCAGGCAATCTTCCCCCATTTCTCGGAGGCGCAATCGGATATTTCGGATACGACCTTCGCACACTTATTGAGCAGCTTCCTTCCGCCGGAGAAAATGACATTGATACGCCTGACATGCATTTCTGCTTTTATGATTCCGTTATCGTCGAAGACCTGCATGAAGGGAAGCAATATATACTGGCGATTGACCCGGTGAACAATGATATTGAATGTGCAGAGAAAAACGCAAGCAGGTTGCTGGAACAATTGAAATCAGGTGGGGAAAAAGGCGGTTTTAAAACCGGCGAATTGGAATCAAACATCTCGAAACCCGATTACGTTAAAGCTCTGGGCCGAATAAAGGAATACATTCTTGCAGGCGACGTATACCAGGTGAACATGTCGCAGCGATTCAAAGCAGTTTTTGAAGGTGATTCCTATGCCCTTTTCGAGCGTTTGAGCCGGATTAATCCCGAGCCTTTCTCGGCGTATTTAAACTGCGGAGATTTTTCCGTAATATCGTCGTCTCCGGAGAGGTTTCTCCGGGTTTATGGAAGGATGATTGAAACGCGCCCGATAAAAGGTACGCGGCCAAGAGGAAACACTCCTGAGCAGGACTTGCATCTTCGCAGGGAGCTAATGAAGAGCGAAAAAGACAGGGCGGAAATATCCATGATTGTCGATCTCGAGCGAAACGATATCGGGCGGTCATGCGAGTTCGGCTCGGTTCTTGTCGATGAGCATTGCAGACTCGAGGCGCATCCTACGGTTTTTCATCTTGTCTCGATTGTTCGCGGAAGGCTGCGAAAGGGGATTAAGCCAGTTGAAGCGCTGCGTGCGGCTTTTCCCGGCGGCTCGATTACGGGCGCTCCAAAGATAAGGGCTATGGAAATAATCGATGAACTCGAGCCGCATTCTCGGGGGATTTATACTGGTGCCGTCGCATGCATTGGCTTCGATGGCTACATGGACTCAAATATCGTTATAAGAACCATGGTCGTGAAGAATGGATATGTATATTTCAATGTGGGCGGCGGAATTGTAGCCGATTCTGACCCGCAGGACGAATATCAGGAAACTCTGGACAAGGCCAGCGCCATAATGGCTTCTCTCAAAGATATGAGCGACGGAGTCTGCGATGCCTGAGGTTTATATTGACGGAGAATTCGTTTCCGAGAAGGAGGCGAAGATATCGATTTTTGACCGCGCAGTGCAGCTCGGCGACGGGCTTTTTGAGACTGTTCGCGGACATAACGGCAGGCCGGCTTTTATTCATCAGCATCTTGAACGGATGCGAAACTCAGCTGAATTCTTGAAAATTCATTTCGATATCGATGATAAATCCATGAAGAATATTCTTGTTGAGTTGTGCCAAAGAAATAAAGCTTCGGAAGCGAGGATACGCATTACTTTGACGAGAGGGATACATCCGGAAGGCTTTGCGCTCGAAGGAGGCAAGCCTTCTTTAATCGCGACGGCCGAAGAATATGAGCCGCATTCGCCCGATAAATATCGCGAAGGATACAGACTTGTCATATCAAAAATAATCCATTTCTCAGGGAGTGTTCTTGCAGGCTTAAAAACCCTCAATTACCTTGAGTTTCTTCTTGCGAGAGATGAAGCTTTTTCCGCGGGCGCAGACGAAGCTTTGCTGGTCAATGAAAAGGGAAACGTGACGGAGTGCTCTTCGGCGAATATTTTTTGCATTACCGATGACAAGCTGGTTGCGCCGGGCCTGGACTCGGGCATTTTGCCAGGGGTAGTAAGAGATGTCATCATAGCGCTCGCCCGGCGCGAGCATATATTGGTGGAAGAACGAAATGTTACAGTTGATGAGTTGCTGAGCGCGCGAGAGGTTTTCATAACGAGCAGCCTTAGGGGTGTGATGCCTGTATGCCGGATAGGTGATACGGTCTTTAAAAACCGGCGTTCGATAATGGAAAAACTCAGCCTTCTCTATCTTGAAGGGCTTGACGCCGCTTGTCGCGAATAGCCTTTTGCCTGTCTCTGGCCGTTTTCAGACGCACGGCTACCGTTGCGGCGAGCTCGCCGAGGCAAAGCGCCAAGCCCGCCATGATAAGAAACCCGTTGATAATAAGCAGAATGGTAAGGGGGATTGCCCCGATATTATTGCGGAAAAAGACAAGCACGGCCGCTGCGAGTGCAAGACCGGCGAGAAGCAATATGATACCTGCAGTGAATCTTTTTCTTTTCATTTGCTATCTTGAGAACAGAACAAAGATATCGTAGAGAGCGTGAGTATATACCGCAATGGCGAACGAACGGAACTTATAAAGGACGGCAAATATCAGGCCTGCGATAAGCCTGTATATGAAACCGTAGGCTTCAATTTCAGTTCCCACGTAGTGTGCCAGTGAAAAGAGCAGGGAAGAGATGAGAAAGGCCGCAAGAATAGCCGTTGCTTTCTGGACTTTCACCCATTTTGCGAAAGCATAGGTCAGCGAGGATATCAGAAGCAGACGGAAAAACAGTTCTTCGTATACTCCGGCCCCGAGCGAGATGGTTATTTTTGTGAGCGGGCCGAGATTTTCAAGCGTTTCTTCCGTCATGGGTAGCGTATGGCGCATCACGAAGACGATGAATGCACCCAGGAAAAATGCATAAAACATGCTTTCGACTATCATGGGCGCATAAAAGCCGGGGTCGAATCTCTGTTTTTTTCGCAGATGCCACGTACCGTAAAAAAGCAGCGCCAGAAGAACGAAGTTGAAGATTATTATGCCGATAGGCCCGTCCGTCAGGCTTACGAGAAGAATGCTGATAAAGTCAACGCCGTTAAGGCCACGTCTGCCGACGATGAGAATGCCTACCTGGTATAGTATAAGGAGTGGCAGTATAAGGATAAGGCTATTGAGAAGATTGTGCGACTGGCTGAAGTATCTTTTTAACTGGCTGTCTTTTTCCGGCAATTTGCACCTCATAGAGTATTATAATTTATAATTGCGACAAAGCTTGCAGTCAAGCCTCAACAATTCTAATATTTTTCATTAATTTATCCGATTCGAGCGAATAATCCGGCCGGAAAACGTCTAAACATATTAAGGGGAAGTCTATCTCTCCCGATTGGAGGATTATATGAAAGTCATTCATTTGCTCGTTGGTGCAATTGCCATGGTCTTGCTCGTCGCTGTCGCGCGTGGCGATATTGTGCATCTGAAAAACGGCGACAGGCTCGAAGGAGATGTCGAAATAAAAGGGGAAACGGCGGTTGTGACGAACAAGTATGGTTCAACATCCGTCTCTCTTGATGCGATTAAAATGATTGAAGACTCAACGACTGTGGTTGAAAAATATAATAAGCTGAATTCGAAAGCCCAGCCCGACAGCCTCGATGAGCAACGCGCACTTGCGAACTATTGCCGGGAAAATTACCTGCCGATAAAAGAGAAATTCCACCTCCTGCTCATTCTCAGACTTCGCCCGGGCGATATCCAAGCCAGAAGCAGACTTGGGTATGTGATGCTTAATGGCAGGTGGTTTACAAAACAGGACGAGATGTACAGCAGAGGATTAACGCACTTTAGAGGGGGGTGGGTGACTCCGGAAGATAAGCAGAAAATGCTCAGCGAAGAGCGCGAACTGAGACTTCAGCTTGCAGCTAAACGCAAAGAGAAGCGTGAAAAACGGCTTGCCGAACTCAAAGCCAGAAGACTTGCGCAGGCGCGAAAGGAAAGAAGCAGTCAGCGCTCTTCAGCCGATATTCTGAGACTGAGCTATGTGGACAGTTCATACTACAATCCACAGAGGTATATGCAGCCCTACGGCAGGTACAGCGTGTTTGACCCGTATTATGGCGGTGCCATCTACCCTTACGCAGGACAATCATGGTACTGGTATCGTAGATGGACTGGCGCAGGGCTTTCCAGGGACTATCGCGCCCGCTCCTGGCGCGTGAGATGGTAAAGGCAGTGAGTATGATGAACAAAATAGTATGCATATTAAGCCTGTTTGTTTTGATTCTGACGACTTCCCGATTACATGCCGATACGGTGTATCTTACGGATGGTACGATTCGCGAAGGGAAAGTCGTCGATGTTACTGAGCGAGAAGTGCGCCTTGAAATAACGCGGGGAAAAGCAATAGGGATAATTTCATTGCCGCGCAATATAGTCTCGAAAATCGTTACTTCCGACCCCGATCCCGATAATATCAAGGAAAATGGTTATAAGCTGTTGGCAAGCCATGCTTTCAACGACGCGATAGCGGTGTTTGAAAGACTTGTAAAAATCAATGCCACCTCGCCGGAGGCGCACGCCAACCTCGGACTTGCGTTGACTCTGGCCGGACGTTTTAAGGAAGCCGCAGATGCGTATTCCAAGGCCTGCATTCTCGGTCCCGAGAAGCCGGATTTTCTTATCGGTCTTGGACATGCATTTCAGAAACTTGCTCAGTTCGACAAGGCGCTGGAGCAGTATAACGCTTATGGCCAAAAGAAACCCGGTGACCCGCTTGGGCCGAGGCTGGTGGCGGAAGTTTATCTCCAACGTAAGATGTTTGTAAAGGCTCTCGAAAATGCCAAAGCTGCGTTAGCTCTTGATGGGAAAGATGTCGAGATAAGGATGCTTCTTGCCAGGCTTTATGAAGAACTTGAGCTTTTTGCAGAAGCACAGATTGAAGCGAACGCTGCCATCGAATTAGCGCCGGAACTTGGAGAAGCCTTCTTGTTGAGGGCAAGAATCATGGTTAAAACCGGTAAAGAGCAGAAAGCGCTTACGGACCTTGAGCGAGCGGTGGAGCTTAATCCCAACCTCGCACATGCGGCTGCAGACATTGCTGCAGGTGAAATGGGTGAAAAATCTGAAAATTCAGAAGACGAAACTGTGCCAGTAACGGAAGAATTGCCTGAAGAAACAGACCTGCGCCAGGAAGAAAAAGAAATTACAGAGGGTGAAGAGAAAAAAGCGGAGCCTGTTATTGAAGTAACTGAAGAGAAAAGAGAAATACAGGAGATAAGAAAATTATTGGATGAAGCTATCAGGAGGCTTGAAAAGCTCAACCAGGAGCGGAACAAGAAATAAGGCGAGCAGTAAAAGGAAAAAGAAAAGCCCGGTTTTGGGAGTGACCGGGCTTTTTATATTCCGTTCAGAATTTATTTCTTGGGAGGATTTCCTCCGAACAGGCCCTCTCCGGTATAGATATCTTTGGGCGGCTTGATAATAGGCACTGTCGCCCGCTTGAGAAACAATATGGCAAAACATGTGGATACGTTCTCGCCGTACCCGAGTTCGCCGCGGAACCAGTTGACCTTCTCGCTATCAGCGCCCCAGTTGCCATTTCCACTCTGGTCCCCGAACAGGAACTCGGCGCCTTCCTTGTACCACTTGTGTTCGCCAAGCTTGTAGCAGAGCGAGAGGACGGCGGCGCGCTCGATGCCGTAGAGCCAGTACTTGTGCCAGGTGCCGCAATTAGGATTCTTGGAAACGGACCAATGATGGACCATCCATGCAAGCCCATCGCGGATAGCCTGGTTAAGGGCTTTTTTGGACTTGCCGGAAAGCCCTTTTTCAATCTGCTCTTTGCAGATAACCAAGGCGGCTACGCCGGAGGTAGTCATGGAACCGTTTGCAGGAATCCAGTCCTTTTCCATGTCGGCCGACATCTGCCCAGACTTAATCGTATAACCCCAGCCGCGGGCTTTCATCTTTAAAGGCTCGCCGCCGAATTTTTTGTAAGGGTCTTCCATAACAACGGTAGTGGAGGGACTGTCGAGTTTGGGAGCATCGAGCCCCTTTTTCTTTGCATCCTCTGAGATTTTCCTGTTTTGCTGGGCAACTTCCTTCATCTGTTTCATCATTTCTTTTTCAAGCTCTTTCAGCTTTGAGATGTCGAAGTCGGCTGCGGGAACGGGGAAGCCCTTGACCTCGGGGCCGTCTTTTTCCTGGTGGGCGAGGAAATAGTTGGCCGTCTTGGCAAAAACGCTGCTTGGCACTGAGATCCCGACACGCATTGCCGAATATAACGCAAGCACGGCGTACTGGGTGTTTGATGCATCTTCGTTAGGGCCGGCGCCGCTATTGCCCGGGTAGCGCCAGACATTCTTCTGCTGTTGGCTAATCAGCCATTGGACCGCTTTTTTCAGCCAGTCCATTGCCCACTTGGGCACTTTCTTCTTGAAGTTCTTCTTGAGCTTTTTCTCGTAAGGCTCGAAAACAGTCGTACTCATCTTTTCGGGGTCTTTCTTTTCTTCTTCCTCTATTTCCTTTTCGGGAGGCGGCGGTTGATATAGGGCGGTCAGGGCGAGAATCAGTGTCGAGACATTGTAGACTTTTGCAAACTGCTTTGGCTTCAGGTAACTGAATCCCTTCTTGATGCATTCATCGTCACGGTCAACTCCGCCTTTGAGCAGCGCATAGAGTACCAGTCCGGTAACACCTTCCGGGTAAGGGCTGTCGAGGTGCTGGGCCTTTCCTTCCCAGTGACCGTCGGCCTGTTGCTGGGTTTTGAGCCAATCGCAGGCTTTCTTTACTGCGGCATCCACTCTTGCCTGATCGACATCTGCCTGGCCGCGAGCAATACTGTCTTTGTCATCCTGAGCATTTGCCGTTTCGGAGTACGATGCCAAGAGAATGAGAGCGGATAGGAGACCGATAAAATAGCCCATTTTCAACATCCCATTTCCTCCTAAAAAATGCTATTTGTGCAAGCTTTATTTCTCCGGTTTTTTTCTTTTGCCACCGAATATGTCGCTGCCAGTATAAGCTTGTTCCGGAATCTGCACGATGGGAGTCGTTGCGCGCTTCAGAAAAAGCAGGGCGAAACATGTGTTGACGAGGTCGCTTTCGCCGCCTCCGCTCCATACTCCAGATGCCGCCTGGGCGCCAAGAAGGTGCTTGGCGCCTTCTTCGTACCAGTCGTGCTTGGCGAGCATGCGACAGAGTGTGAGTACGCCCACTCGCTCGAGGCCGTAAAGGTAGTAAAAATGATAACCGCCTCTTCCCGGATTCCCGGTGACTGTGAAATTGTGCGCGAGCCAGGCGCAGCCGTCCCGTATCCCCTTGTTTATCTTGGACTTCCAGGCGCCGTATGCGCCTGTTCCTTCTATTGAAGCTTTGCATATCATTAATGCGGCTGCTCCCGAAGTTGTCATTGAGCCGCATGTCGTTTCCATCCATGCATACTGTCCGGCTTTGCCTTTTGGAATATAGCTCCAGCCGCGGGCGAACATGTCAACCTTCTCGATGCCGAACTTCTGATACGGGTCCTCGATAACGACGGTTGTCTTGGGTCCGCCCTTCCCATTCTCTTCTTTTTCTTTGCCCCAGGAGCGCGCTCTTTCTTTTCTCAGATGCTTCCTGAGGTCTTCGAGCACTTTGCCAGCCATTTTCTTCAGCTTGCTTATGGGAAAGTCCGCACCCGGTATTGGGAACCATTTCACCTTGGGACCGTCTTTCTCCTGGTACTTGACAAAATAATCCGCAACTTTTACCCATACTTCCGTAGGTATCGGAAAACCGAGTCTGCGCGCACTGTTTAGCGCGAGCATGGCATACTGGCTGTTAGAGGCATCTTCCACGTTGCCATCCTGCGCCGGTCCGGGATAGCGCCATACATTCGACTGCTGTTGTGATAGCAGCCATTTGATAAGCTCGTCTATGATCTTGCGGTCTTGCGGCGTGGCCTTTTTCTGGAAGTTCTTGCGAACTTTTTCTTCGTATGGGGTAGTAACCCACTTGTCATGTTTTGTGGAGTTGGGTTTCGGGGCATCTTTTTTCTCGTTGGGGGCGTAACGCGCCTCGAGCGCCAGAATAAGGCAGGAAACGCTATATATCTTATGTTCCCAGTTGCCGGCCTGCGTACCTCCTCCGGGGTTGTTCGGGTCCTGCGGAACCTGCTTGTCGGGCACGTTAAAGCAGTAGTTGAATCCCTTTGTTATTGCTGCATCGTTGCGGTCAACACCGCATTTGAGCAGCGCAAAGAGCGTAAGCGCGGTGCAGCCGCCCGGAAAAGTCGATTCCGTGGTTCCTCCGACGCCGACCCACGAGCCGTCCGCTTTCTGCTGGCCCTTGAGCCATGCGACTCCTTTTTTAACGGCTTCTGCAAGCTTCTTGGGGTCGATATCCGCATCGGAGACATCCATGTCGTCATGGTCTTGAGCGAATGCTGCGACTGGCGAGAAGCAGATTGATACTACGACGGTTAAAAGAAAAAAGCACAAAGCAATCCTAAGCATAGCCTAACCCCCATTAAACTATCTGTCCCTAACATAATTATTATACACAAAGCAGGCTGAAAAATTCGACAAAAACCTGTTTTTTAGCAGGTTGTTATTTGATATAAAGCACTCGCAGGTGTTCAATGGAAGCGTTATAACGATATTGTATTGACGGAACTGCATATGCTGGTTAGGATGCGTATAGATTAGGTTACTTGGAGGAAAAGATGTCGTTTGACGCGCTGAGCGATGCAATTGAAGATATAAGAGCAGGCAAAATGGTAATACTCGTCGATGATGAAAATCGCGAGAACGAAGGCGACCTTGTGATAGCTGCGGAGAAAGTTACACCCGAGGCGATTAATTTCATGGCCAAGTTCGGCCGGGGACTGGTATGCCTGACTCTTACGGAAGAGAAAGCCGACGAGTTGGACTTGCCGCTTCAAACCACGAACAACACGAGTACATTTGGAACTGCATTTACGGTATCCGTTGATGCGCGCGAAGGAGTTTCAACAGGCATATCAGCGGCTGACAGGGCTGTTACGATACTTGCAGCCATGCGTGGCGATGCAAAGCCTTCCGACCTTGCGCGCCCCGGCCATATTTTTCCGCTAAGAGCGAAGAAGGGCGGAGTGCTCAGCCGAACAGGCCAGACTGAAGGTTCGGTTGACCTGGCGAAGATGTCAGGTTTGAAGCCTGCTGCGGTTATATGTGAAATTATGGCTGAAGATGGCACGATGGCGCGAGTTCCGGATTTGATAGAATTTAAAAAGAAGCATGGGCTGAAAATGATAACGGTTGCGAGTATTATTTCGCATCGCATGAGCACGGAAAGACTTATAGAAAGGGTTGCTTCTTCAAACTTGCCTACGAAGTATGCCGACTTTGACCTTCATCTATACAAGTCGATTTTCGATAGTGACGGACACGATCTTCATCTGGCGATATGCCTTGGCGGGATAGGTCGGAAAGACAAAAACGGCAATCCTGTTGAGCATTCAGAACCCGTGCTTGTTCGAGTGCACGATGAATGTCTCACCGGTGATGTCTTTGGTTCGCAGCGTTGCGATTGCGGTTCCCAGCTTCGGAAGTCCATGCAGATGATTGCGGACAAAGAAAAAGGCGTGATTATCTATATGAAACAGGAGGGCAGGGGGATAGGCCTGATGAATAAACTTCGTGCCTATGAGCTGCAGGATAAAGGGCTTGATACTGTAGAGGCGAATGAAAAACTTGGTTTTCCAAGCGACCTTCGCGACTACGGGATGGGTGCGCAGATATTGAGAGACCTCGGTATTTCCAAGATGCAACTGCTGACAAACAATCCTCGAAAAATAGTGGGGCTTGAAGGTTATGGCCTCGAAATTGTCGAGCGTCTGCCAATAGAAATACCAGCCAACCCGAACAATATAAGATATCTTTCCACCAAGAGAGATAAAATGGGTCATATATTGAATTCAATCGACGAGCCGGTCAAGGAATGACAAGTAAGTGGATTCTTTTTACCCCGTGAACAGACCTTCGATGGAAATCCGCATTGCTCAAATCGTATCCCGCCTGAATATAGGTGGGCCCGCCATCTACACGGTGATGCTTGCAAACCATTTCAGCAGGCAGAATTTTCGTTCACTTCTTGTTACCGGAAGAGAGCTGGAGAAGGAAGGAGATATGAGTTATCTCCTGAAAGATTCTCGGATTGCGAATCAGGTGATACCTCAAATGCAGAGAGAGATTAATCCTGTAAAGGATATGGCATGTCTTCTCCAAATGGTTAAAATATTCAAGCGTTTTAAGCCCCATATTGTTCATACTCATACCGCGAAGGCTGGTTTTATAGGTCGTGCCGCCGCTGTTTTACTTGGAATAAGAAATATAGTTCATACTTATCACGGTCACACTTTTGCCCATTACTTCGGACCCGTAAAAAATCGGATTCTTCTTAACATAGAAAGAGCCATGGCCCATCACACGACGAAACTGATTGCTGTTACACGCCAGCAGGTTTGCGACCTCGTAAATAAATTCAGAGTAGTTCCTGCCGCCAAGATTATTGAAATGCCTCATGGATTGGACCTGACCGGATTTATTCATAACGCGAGTCGACGCAGATATATTAGATCAAGAATATCTGCTGGAAATAACGATATCGTCGTGGGTATTGTAGGGCGGTTATACGCGATAAAGGCGCACGATTTTTTCCTGGAAACGGCTGCTAATGTTCTTGAGAAAAGGAAAGACATTCATTTTGTTATAGTCGGTGACGGCGATGAGCGTGCCAAACTTGAAAGTATTGTGAAGAATAAGAACATTGGTTCAAATGTCCACTTTCTGGGCTGGGAAAAAGATATGCCATCGGTTTATGCCGGAATGGACATCATCACATTGACGAGTCTTAACGAAGGGTCGCCATTTTCTTTGATAGAAGGGATGGCCTCCGGTTTGCCCTCAGTTTCGACTTCGGTCGGTGGAGTGCCTGACCTTTTCATAGATGCGCGTAAAGAAGGGGATATAAGAATAGCAAAAAATGGCATACTTGTGGATAAACGTGATTCTCAAGTATTTGCCTCTGCTTTGATTATGCTGGCTGATAATGTTCAACTCAGAAAAGATATGGGAAATGCCGCGAGGAAATTTGTTTTGGAACAGTTTACTCGCGAACGGTTTTTAAAGGATATGGAGAATCTATATCTGAGCCTTTTGCCATGGGCAAGATAAAGTTGCCAATCTCGCCTGTTTTATTGTAGAATTCCCGGTCGGTCAAATTGAGTAAAAATATGACGCACTTTTTATATATCTTTTATGCGGGTTTGATAGCAGGTATTTTGTCTGCCGTCTTGTCGTTTTTCGCAATCAGGCTGGCAAGGCTTATCGGTCTTACTTCCAAACCCGGGGCAGACCGATGGAGCAATAAGGAGACTCCTCTTTTCGGGGGCGCGGCGATTCTGGTCGCATTTCTTGTCGCATACCTGATATTCGGACAACTCGCAGGTCGGATGATTTATATCATTGCGACGGCATGCTTCCTGTTTTCTATCGGCCTCTACGATGACTTGCGCGGCCTTAGCCCCAGTATGAAACTCATAGCCCAGATAGCAGGAGCCTGCCTTTTGATTTATGGCGGTGTTTATGTAAATATCTGGTTCCCCGTTATAGGAATACCGCTTTCAATATTATGGTTTGTGGGCATGTCAAACGCGGTCAATCTTCTCGACAACATGGACGGCGTTGCGGCAGGCGTATGCGCCATATCGGCTGCAGTTCTCGCGTTCCACGCTATTTCGTCGGATTATCCGGAAATCGCGCTGGCGGGCGCCTCGCTATCAGGTGCTTGCGTGGGGTTTGTATTCTTCAATTTTCATCCCGCCAAGATATTCATGGGAGACAGCGGAAGCTTGTTTCTCGGCATGACACTCGGTGCTCTCGGAGTTACTGCCACGTATCGCGAAGCGGCGAATATTCTTGTTACTCTTTTCGTTCCGATGCTTATATTGGGAGTTCCATTGTTTGATACGATGCTGGTCTCGATTCTGCGAAAAGGGCACGGCCGTTCAATAACAACAGGAGGAAAAGACCACTCCGCCCACAGGCTCGTGTCGCTGGGGTTTTCTGAACGAAAAACAGCCCTTTTATTTTATGTTATTTGTATTGTGCTGGGCGTTGCGAGTGTTTTTGCAAAGACTGGTATACTTGTAATGCTTCTCATATCGGGGGTAACCGGTGCAGCCGTTCTGCTTGGAGCGTTTCTGCTCGGAGGCGTTAAGACATATGAAGTTACCGATGAAGAAAGTGAACGCACGATGACTGCAAAGATTTTCAAGAAATATCGAAGAATAGCCGGACTTGTGATTTTTGACATGTTCGTTATTACAGGCTCCTACGTCGCATCTTATTTCATTCGCTTCGATTGGCAGATTCCCGATTATCTGGAGAAGAGGATTACTTATGTGCTCCCCGTAATTATTGTGCTGAAGCTGTTTATTCTGATGCTCTATAAAGTTTATAAAATAGATTGGAAAAATATCGAGCGTTCCGATTTGTGGCGTCTTTTCAAGGCCGTAAGCGGCGGCAGCGTCCTTTCGCTTCTGACTATAGCGCTCGAGTCTCAATTCAAACTGTTCCTGATTAGCATCCTGATTATCGACTGGCTGCTCTGCCTTGTCATAATGAGCACGGCAAGACTGCTTTTGCCGATAATTGTTGCCGGGAAGTCCAGTCAATAAAAAAAGACCGGCTTCTTACGGCCGGTCTTTTCTAATCCTGATTCTATCTCTTGTTCTTGTGCGGCCTCTGGTCTGAGAAGACGCCGAACCATTCTTCGGATGTCCACTTGGCCTTGCCAATCGCTTTGGCGGCGGCGTTCTGAACTTCAAGCTCTCTGTCGTTGAGGCCTTCGCGCAACGTCGTATATACGAGGGCCGTTCCATCATGTGTTGGGCGAATTACTTCGCCAATGGCATCGGCTGCGCCGACGCGAATTTCCTTCTTGTTGTTGTCGTTTGAGAAAATATCGCAGAGAGTGTCAAGAGTTCCACGCGCCGCGCTTCCGAGTCTGCCGAGTGCGTAAAGCGCAGGCAGCCGTACCACGTCATAGTCGAGCCTTCGCGGCTGGTCGACGGTGCCTCTCTGAAGAACCTCTTCGAGCGGTCCGACGGCGCTATTGATGTTGCCGAAAACAGGTGTATTGTCAAGGTCTACGTTGCCAAGCGCAATGGCGGCTTTCCTGGCGATTTCAATTGCCCTTGCCGGTGCATCCTGGCGTGCCTGCGGCAGCTTGAAGGCCCTGTCGAGAGTATCGCGAAGAGCCAGTTTGTCAATCTTGTTGTCGATTATTTCGTCTGCTTTGCCCGCATAAAGGCCTTTGACCACTCGCAGCCTCGTCTCGGGTGCCGTTACAAATACGGGAATATCTTTGGTCCTGTAGTCTTCTCTGAACGCGTCGATTATTTCGAACGCTTTCATGTCGGGGAGTTCAGTCGAGATAATGACAAGGTCCTGCGTCGGGAAAGACTTGGCGCGGGTCAAACCGTTGAGCCCGTCCTTCTCATGCACGGGCATGTAGCCGATTTCCCTGACGTACTGCATAAGCCTGTTGGCTATCTGCAGGTCGTTTTCAATCACAAGCACGACTCTCGGTGCGCTCTCGCCGAGCGCTTCTATGAGAGTCGGAATGACCTTGGCGTGGTCGATAAACGGCTGTTTGGGGTTCATGAAAACAAGCGCCTCGGCGGCGGCGTAGCGCACCCTTTTATCGGGGTAGTTGAGCGCCGCAACCAAGCTTGCTCCGTATGCGGGCGGTGGAGCAGCCGGCATCATTTCCGGGGGAGTATTCGGGGGTGGGGGGGGAGGCGGCGGAAGCGGAAGCATCATTCCATCTGCTTTCAAATCCTTGAGGGTGTTAATACATGAAACTGCGACAAGAGCGTTCCTGTCGTCGAGCGAACGTCTCAAGGCTTTGTAAAGTTGCTGTTTCCCGCGAGTGTAGCATACAGTCTGGCATTTCTCGCAGACCTGCCTCTTCTTGCGGAAGTTGTCGAGCACTACGCCGTCGATGTCCTCTTTCTGCACCATGACCTCAAGCGCAGAATCGACTTCGTTCAACTCGGCGAATAGCACGCAGAGAAGAAGGGTCCAGACATCGTCGTAGTTGTTGTCGAGAGCGAGAGCCTCGTAGCACGCCTCTTCGGCGAGAAGCTCGTTGTATTCGAATCGCTCGACCTTGCGGTACGCAAGCTTTCTCGATATGTTCTGTTCGTCTTCAACCCAGAACCAGTAGAGCCAGTCCTTGTAATTGTTGATTATTATCGCGAGGTCGTCGTAGTAGTACCGCTGGGCGAGCTCGTAGAACCATTTTTTCGCCTGCGGAAGAGCTCCGATGTCCTTCTCGCCGGTAATTTCGATTATCGCGTCCTTGGCGGTGCCTTTTACGTGCTCGTCCTCGTTGGGGTCCTCGAATCTTGCAAGGAGCGACGGGATTGAACGGCGGTCGCCTATATGCCCGAGCACGACTGCTGCGTTCTGTCTTGTAAATGAATCGCTCGAACCGAGCAGTTCCGTTACCGGAAGAACCGCGTCCTGTTCCATACGCCAAAGCAGGACTATGATATCCGTCCTGTACTCGTCGCTGCGGCGGTTGCCGAGAACCTCTACGCAGTAGGGAATGCAGTAATGGCCGACCTGTGAAAGCAGGTTTTCGATGGCCATGTATTTCTTACGAAAATCTTCGGACTTGATGTCTTCGAGAAGCTGTTTGATTTTCGATTCGTCCGGCTCTTCTATCAGGGCTTTCTTCTCGATAATTTCAAGAAATTTCCTGAGGACGAAACCGAGGTCGCCCTCTTTAGAAAGCGCCTCGACGAAGAACTGGAACCCGGCTTCCCGGCGCAGTTCGAGTGCAAGCTTGTAACTCGGACGGAGTGCAAGGACCTGGTCGAACGTATTGCGCGCCGCTTCGTAACGGCCTTCGTAAAATTCATCCATACCACGTCGGAAAAACTCGCGTACCTGCGCATCGTTGTCTTGAGCAGTCGCCGTTATAGAAGCGAATAACACAAGACCTGCTGCAAACGCGGCAATAAAGGCCAGAAGAAGTCCAAGTGACCGGGTGCATCCCATATCAGGCTCCCCCTTTCAAATGTGTGCGGCTAAAATAAGGCTTTTGGACGTGGGAAAAAGTATATCAGCGCCCCCTTAAAAGTCAAGCTAAAAATAGCAAATAGCGCGTCGATTGGAGTAACGTGACGTCGCATATCGCATATCGCTGTAATTCAAAGACTGGCAATCGGCTTCCTGAGAAACGGGCAATTGCTATTCGTTTTTCCAGTCCGGCTTTCTTTTTTCCAAGAATGCGTTCAGTCCCTCGTGGGCGTCCGCTGTCGCCATCAGCTCGTTGAGGTAGACTTTTTCGACCTTTTTAAGCTGCTTCGAGAACTGGTCTTCATAATCCCTGTTCGTCGCGCGCCTGGTGAGCTTGAGCACCGGTGCGCTCAGAGATGCAAGTCCGCCAATCAATTTCCCGCTTTCTTCTTTTATCTCTTCGGATGGGACGACTGCGTTTACAAGACCCAGTTTGCAGGCCTCGTCTGCTCCGAAAACCTTTCCGGAAAGAAGGAGTTCGAGAGCTTTCTTTCTGCCCATTATCTTTGGCCAGATAATGCACGCGATGGGAGCGTAGACTCCCACTTGTATTTCCGGCTGTCCGAACTTCGACTTGTCGCTTGCGATTACGATATCGCAGAATGTCGCAAGCTCGCAGCCGCCGCCGAGTGCATTGCCGTCCACCACGGCTATGCTCGTTATACCCGTTTCGTTGAGCCTGCGGAACATGCCGTGAAAAACTTCTATCATCTTTGATGCCGTATCTCCCATGTGCTCGCCGACATCCACGCCAGCGCTGAAGGCCTTGCCCTCTGCATCAAATACAATAACTTTAATGTCGGTGCGCCCTTTTAGCTCGTCAAGGGCCGCGTTTATATCTTCCATCATTGCGATATTAAGGATATTAAGCGGTTCTCTGGCCAGAGTAATCCTCGCGACGCCGCCATCCTCGGAATAATTGATGAATTGATACTTAGACATTCATGTCTCCCTTCGAAGCAAGAATTCTGCCTGATTTATTGACGAATCCCGGGCAGCTTGCACGCGACTTGCCAGAACTGAAAAACGGGACGGTTCGCGGGAAAATGCCGATGCTGCAATTCGCCCTTAAAATGGTCTCGTATCAAAATTCAAAGACGAGCCCGGTGTAAAGAGAAAGCCATTCGAACGGGTCTTCTCGCGTTTTTCTGAACAGGATTGTATTGTCCGTCCCAAATTGGGTCATGTGCAGCTTGCCGAAATGGTAGCTGATTTCCATTTGCAGTCCGATACCCCCGGTCGCCTCGCCCGTTTCGTTATCATGCGTATAAGTGGATGTCTGAAAACCGAAGCTCAGGCGATTGCCCCATCCGTTGTTGTATTCTTCATCGTAAAATATGTTATTGGCGGCAGCGGCGTTCAGGTCGGAAGTGGCGACTACGAAGTTGTTCCACCTGTACTCGGAACCCAGCCCGAACCATATAAAGAACTTTGTCTTGTCCCTGTGCTTGTGAAGTTTGGGTTCTTCCACAGCAACGTCGATGTCTTCCTTGTCATAAGGAGCCGCTTCCTTGCCTGGCGTATCCTTGAGGTAGAGCAGGTATACGAGCCTTATTTCTCCGCCGAGGGTGCTTGTTCGAAGCGTTCCTTTCGAGAATAAGGCGGAATGCTCGACTGGTGTTCTGTATTCTTCGAAGGGGATAACGAACTGCCAGCCGTGGTCTCCCACTTTCTCGGGAGTCATAAGCGGCAGACGCAACTCGGCGCCGCTCGAAAACGTGCCTTCGCTTCTTCCCCAAGTCGGGGAGACTCCTCCCATCTTGAGAACGCAGCCGCATGAGAAAAACAGCAGGCAGCACGCGGATGCTAAAAAGAGTCTGTTCCTCTTCACCACTCTATCCTCCCGTAGATTTGTCAATTGCAGTGCTTGATATCCAGAGTACCGCATAAGCACCCGCCCCTGCGAGCCAAACAAGCACGCTCAGGAGAGTGTAAATCGTTCCCGATTTTAATAGCAAGAAAAAAATCAGCGTTATTGCCAAAGTTGCAGCCGCAATTATCCACCAGTAAGCCGCCATTAATTCGCTGGTTTCTATCACGAAACGCGCAGCAGCGGGCATCTGCGCTTCCCGGACAGCGCTGAAAATGCATTTGTAGTCTTTTCCAAAGTCGATGAGCAAGTGTGTCACGCCGGCGACGCTGCAGAGAAAAATCAATATTCTCCCTAATCTCGGGGCTTTTTTTTCCGGTATGTCGAATTTCGGCTTTTCCATTATCCGCAACACTCAAAAATCAGATGTATTGCCCGCCATCGGCGGAAATCACGTGCCCGGTAATATGGCGCGCCTTTTCCGAGCAGAGAAAGCTGACGACCCACGCCACTTCCTCTGGCTGTCCTATCCTTCCGAGCACTATCTCGGCAAGGGCCATGTCCTTGACCTTTTCCGGCGCCTGTTTGACCATTTCGGTCTCGATAAGCCCCGGAGCCACGGCATTGACGTTTACACTGTATCTGCCCAGCTCGCGGGCCAGCGCCTTGGTAAATCCGACTACTCCCGCCTTTGCGGCGGAGTAGTTGGACTGTCCGAACTTGCCGCGCAGGCCGTTTATGGAAGTAATGTTTACTATCTTGCCGTGCCCCTGTTCCTTGAATATGGGCGCCGCATGACGAGCATAATTGAAACAGCCTTTAAGGTCGATGTCAAGCACGGTGTTCCATTGTTCTTCGTCCATTTTCCATATGACGGAGTCTCGGTTCACGCCGGCGTTGCAGATGAGAATGTCGAGCCCGCCGAATTCTTCGACAACTTTTTTTACCATGCTTCCCGCCTGCTCGAAGCTCGACACGTCAGCCTGGACGGCTATGGCTTTGCGCCCCATGCCGATAATTTTTTCGGCAAGCGCGCCGGCCTCGTCGGCGTGTTTGCGGTAATTGACTGCCACGTTGGCTCCGTTTTCGGCCAGGTCGATTGCTATGGCGGAGCCGATTCCGAGGGATGCGCCCGTAACTATCGCATTTTTTCCTTCAAGAAGCATTTTTATCTCCCGGTTGCTATCCTTTATGGAAATACGCCGCCATTCCCATACCGCCCGAGTGGCAGAGCGTGGCGAGCCCTTTTTTTGCGCCTCTCTTTTTCATTTCGTGGAGCAGAGTTACGACGAATCTCGCCCCCGTGCAGCCGATTGGATGCCCGAGTGCTATTGACCCGCCGTTGACGTTGGTTTTTTCCCAGTCGAAGCCGAGTTCCCTGTCGCAGGCGACTATCTGGGCTGCGAAGGCCTCGTTGATTTCGACGAGGTCGAAGTCTTTCATCTCCAACCCGGTGCGCTTGAAAAGTTTTTCGCATGCGGGCACCGGTCCAATGCCCATTATGCTCGGGTCGACGCCCACCGTGACGCAGTCTCCGAAAAAGGCGATTGGTTCGAGGCCGAGTTCTCCGGCTTTCTCTTCGCTCATCATTAGGACGGCTGCAGCTCCGTCGCTTATCTGGCATGCGTTGCCAGCAGTTACGGTTCCGCCTTCGTCAGCTTTCTTGAATACGGTCTGCAGAGAGCCGAGTTTTTCCAGGCTCGTATCCGGGCGGGGCCCCTCGTCTTCGGAAACCACGATTTCCTTCTTGCGCTGCTTTACCGTTACCGGGATTATTTCATCCTTGAACCTGCCGGTAGCCGTTGCTTCGCCGGCGAGTTTGTTGGAGCGGAGTGCGAGTTCGTCCTGTTCTTCGCGTGAAATCTTATATGTTTCGTTGAGCTTTTCTGCGGTCTGTCCCATAGTCAAATCGGACATGGGACAGAGGAAGCCGTCTCTATACATCCCGTCGATTAGCGGCGCATCGCCCATCCTGTAGCCCCATCGCATGTTCTCGAACATGTACGGCGTCCTTGTCATGTTCTCGGTGCCGCCCGCGAGCACGATTTGGGCATCGCCGAGTACAATCGCCTGGTAGCCAAGCTGGATGCATTTCAGCGCTCCGCCGCAAGCCTTGTTCACGGTATAGGCGGGCACCTCGTCGGGAATTCCCGAAAAGCAGCCAACCTGACGCGCCGGATTTGGCTTGTTACCCGCCTGCCGGGCGTTGCTGAATATTACCTCGTTGACGGAGGCCGGGTCTATCCCCGATTCTTCAAGCACGGCCTTTGCCGCAGTTACTCCGAGGTCGACCGCGGTCGTATATTGAAAAGCCCCGAAAAACTTGCCTATAGGCGTTCGTTTTGCGTTTGTAATCACCACGCGTTTGTCGTTACTCATTCTTTCGCCTTTCAAACCCTGTACATGAAAACATACCATGTCCTTGAAGTCGGTAATACTAACATCATAACGTTCCTGCGTCAACAATCGACCTGTTCGAACAATATATAATGAGAGGCTCGCCGGTAATCGGCATGAGCAAAAAGGGAGTTAGAAACGCCGGTTCAATAAGGTTGACTTGAAGGCGCGCGTCTGGTACAAAATCCAGTGGACAAAAACCCGAGTGGACCGAGACCGGAGAAGAGAGTGACTGGTAAAGACACGGCGATGATGATTCTTGCTTTCCTTGGCGGCCTGATTCTCGTAACAATTATTTTCGGCGGCAGTCCATCGAAACAGCCTGATACCGTCAAGCCTGCATTGCCGGTCCCGCCTGCTCCATCGGCAGAGACTGCCCAGATGGTTGGTCTTGGCGAAGGTTATTTTGTCTATCGCAGCCACGAAGACAGGTTTTTCCTTTGCAGGCGGGGAAAGGAGCGTCTTGAAGTCGTTGACGTTTATACGCTCACACACAAACCGCCAACGTATCATGCGGGTGTCTCGGACGAGCCGGACCACGGCTGGGCGTTTGAAAGCATGAGCAGGGGAAAGGAAGCGATTCTCGAAGTAAGGCGCAGGCAGTTCGAGGAATCGGTAGCTTCCGGGGATTGGGAAAAAACCCAGGGCTTTGCTCAGGAGATAGCGGCGGTTGGAGGTACCGGGTTTCTTACGGATTGGCTCGGGTCGGAAAAGGATTGGTGCGGACGCAGGGCGGCCGCGCTTGCGCTCGGCCAGCGTGGCTACGTGGAAACCGTACCCGTTCTCGCCGATATGATTCTTGAGGGAGATGATATAAGAAAAAAGGCGACGGAACTTCTGAAAAAGCTTTCGGGAGAAGATTATTCCGTTTATTCCGACAGACAAAAAACGATACAGGCTTATAAAAAGTGGTATGAGGACAATAAAAGTACGAAATAATACGAACGGGGAGGGTTGAAAATGAAATGGGTCGCGCTGATTGTCATAATCCTGGCGGCTGCCGGGGCGGGTGTGTATTTTCTTGTTCTTAACAAACCGGCAGAAGAGGCGGGTCCCTCGCCCGAGAAAACCGCGGCACCGCGGGAGAAGAAGCCCAAAGAGCTTACCGATGAAGAAAAACTGGAGCTTGCCGGGAATAAATACGAAGAGCTTCGTGACTATGCGAATAGAAACAAGGACGACCTTATCGGTATGCAGGCCAGACTTGCGGAAATCGAAAAACTTGCTCCCGACAGCGCTCCGGCCCTGAAGGCGAAGCAAGTCGTAAACAGTTCTCAGAAGGACCACTCCATTCTCGCGCAAAAGGAGTTTGACAAAATCGCGGCCAGGATAAAAACCGGATTTGATAAAGAGCAGAACGAGCCGGCAGTGGCTCCGCTTGACAAGAGGGACAAGTACCACAAGATTCTCACGTATTTCGACGATTTCCCCGCCAAGTACATGACTGCGAAATACTCCGCGAGGTTGCTGGAGTTGAAGAAACCGATACAGGATGCAATCGAGGCGGCCGAAGCTTTCGACAAGTTTAGGACGGAGGCCGTTCGGCTTACTTTCGACAAGAAATGGAAAGAAGCTGCGGAAGAGCTGGAAAAATTTCCGGAGAAATTCAGGACTTCCGAATGGGAAGCCGTGCGAAAGGAAATGCTCGATAAATATCAAACCGAGATGACCAGGCTCGCGGTGGAAAAGAAAAAAGAGGAATCGCTGACTTTTTACGAGCTTTTCAAGGGTCAGCCTTTGGAAAAGACGGATTTCGAAGGCGAAGGTTCGTGGAAGCTGGAAGACGGAGTCCTGACGGGCGAAGCGGGACCGGGTAGCGAATCGGTGCTGGCTTACAGCGGAGGCGGCGACTGGATCGACCTCGTTTATGTCATTAAAATGAGAATCGTGCGCGGCGGTATCACAATCGCCGTTCGCGGAACGGAAGTGTCCGCCAACACTCTCAGATACGACCCCATAAGCCTTTCGACCGGCATTCTTGATGCCAATAAATGGTATACTCTGACGATAAAGCTTAAAGGGAAGCAATATACGGTTACGGCGGACCCGCCGCTCGCTTCGCTACAGGAATTCAATGGCGATAAGGAGCGCGGCCCGATGGCCATCTGGGTCAAGAGTGACACGATTATCCATGTCAAGTCGATTATGGTCGGTTTCTTCGACAAGGTACCCGCGAGCTTCGTGCAGGAGGCTTCCAGGCAGAAATCGGACGGTCGCGCGCAGGAACCCGGCACAAAAGACGAAGGCGAGGAATAATCCCGTTGTGTCGAACAATGCTTGGTATGCCTTGAAAAACGCCGTTAAGCCGGAATATATGGCATAACTTCCGCCGTTGTACAGAGTTTCATTTGACAATGTTACTAACTGAGTGTAATCTTTTTTATCCTTTTGTATGTTTGTTGAATACACGTAAAGTTATGTTCGGGTAGAAAAAATGGTTGACAGACCGAGAGGCAAAAAAACGAAGACGGCGAGCAAGGGAAAAAAAGCCTCCGCGCGGAAAAAGAAAACCGGAAAGAAAAAAACTACCAGGCAGACGATTTCTCAGGATGTCTATAATTCTCTCAAGAAGGATATTCTGACTTGCAATCACAAGCCGGGAGCCGTGCTCAGGGAAAAAGACCTCGCCGAGCTTTATGGCTCCAGCCGCGTCCCGGTAAGGGAAGCCTGCAGCAGGCTCCAGCAGGAAGGCCTTCTTGAAGCCGTTCCATACAAGGGATATTTCGTGAGCCAGGTTTCGCTCAAGGATATAGCTGACTATTTTGACTTGCGTCTACTCTTCGAAACCTATGCGGTGGAGCAGGCGGTTCTTCGTGCGACAGACGTCGAGCTCGCCCATCTCGAGGCGCTCGCCTCTTACGAGTATTCATACCATGACTGGGAGACCTATCACAATTTTCTTAAGAAGAACAGGGAATTTCACGTCGAGCTTGCGCGACTTTCGGGCAACAACAAGCTTGTGAGGATAATCAACGGCGTTGTTGAAGGCATGGAGCGGTTCTTCTTCCTCGGGCTCCAGCTCGGGGATTTCGGCCCCGAGATGAGGGAGGAGCACCAGGTGCTCACCAACGCCATCAGGGGCGGAAAGAAGGATCGCGCCATCGAGCTTGTCAGGAAGCAAATCGAGCGTTCGAGGGAGAGAATCCTTAAGGCGCTCGTCACGCAGAGGTCGGGAATAATCATTGGTTGACAACTGGAATTGCTGAGGAAGATGATGGAGAACCTTGCATATCTTGATAACGCGGCAACTACTTTCCCCAAACCGCCCGAAGTCCTCGATTTCATGATGGAGTTCTATTCCACTCATGGCGTCAACCCCGGAAGGACCGGGTTCGACCTCGCAATCGAGACCGAGGAAACTATTATCAGCGCCCGGAAAAAAATCATGGCGCTCTTCGGCGGAACCGACTTCAACAGGGTCGTTTTCGGCCTTAATGCGACCGATGCCCTGAACCTCCTCATTAACAGTCTTCTTTCTGACGGCGACCATGCAGTTACCACCACGCTCGAACACAACTCCGTGCTGCGCCCAATGCACTACGCCGAAAATCACCGGGGCGTGGAAGTCGATTACGTTCCGTTCGACAAAAAAGGATACGTCAATCCCGGCGATATAGGGGCAAAAATAAAGGACAATACCAAGCTCGTCATAGTCAACCACGGCTCCAACGTGATTGGCACAATCCAGCCAGTCGAGGAAATCGGCGCAATCTGCCGCTCGAAGGGCGTCCCATTCGCCATCGACTCCGCCCAGACCGCCGGCGTTATCCCCATAGACGCCTGCAAGATGAATATAGATGTCGTCTGCTTCACGGGGCACAAATCCCTTATGGGTCCGACCGGAACCGGCGGGATGTACGTATGCGAAGAGCTTGAAATTGTCCCGAACCGCTCCGGCGGCTCCGGCGTCGACAGCGCCTCGAAGACCCAGCCCGGAGCCTTTCCATGGAGAATGGAGTTCGGAACGCCCAATACCATCGGCATTGCCGGCCTCCTCAAGGGCATCGAGTGGATTGAAAAGAAGGGCGGAATCGGCGCGATATACGGCCACGAGATGGAGCTGACCCGCCGCCTCGTCGAGGGCCTATCGAGCGTCGAAGGCGTCATCCTTTATTGCGCGGACCTCGCCGAAAATCATCTCCCGGTCATCGCTTTTAACCTGGAAGGGATGGAAGCCGCCGACGTCGGCACAATGCTCGACGTTGATTACGACATAGCCTGCAGGACCGGTCTCCACTGCGCTCCGCTCGTCCACGAGGGAATCGGGTCGACAGACATTAAGGGCACGGTCAGGTTCTCGGTAGGCCCGTTCAATACCGAAAAACACATCGAAAGGGCGATAAGCGCAGTCACGGAAATAGCCGAGTTCGCCGCGAAGAAAGCTTAGGGTTTGACCCCGCGCCTTGCCGACTCGGCGCCGTGGAACATCCTCGACACGAAAAGCGTTACGACGTGGCCGATTTTTCCGAACGGGGCATAAATCAGAAAGACTTCGGCTGCGATAAGATGCACGGGATGCACCCATTCAGGCCCGTAGACGGCGCCGCCGCCCGTGACCATCACCGTTCATATCATGCAGAGCGCTATGAAGTCGCCCGGCGTAGAGACCGCCCTCATCTTTTTGAAGATTAATCTGTTAAGCAAAAGAACGCCCAGCGCCCCTATTCCGATTATCGTGAAAATCGTCGAAATATCGATATCGAACGGCTCCCACGAAAAGCCCAGAAGTTCGTCCCAGAGAAATATCGAGTGATAAGGGTCGAAAAATATGATGAAAAACAGGCAGACGTGAAGAACCAGAGCCGCGACTGCACCGATTGGATTTCGCCGTAAAAACCCCCGTTTAGGGATAAACCATTTGAACAAGCTTTTAAAAGCGCCCACTACGGGTGACTTTCTTCCGGGAGCGTGCGGGCCCGAACCGCGGCGAACCAGAACAAAAAGTATTCGGAGCACCATCCCCGCAGCGAAGACTATCGCCGAGATTTTCAGGAACGTCGTTTCCGCAAGCGCCGTCAGGTTCATTCCTTTTCACCCTCCAGCACGAGCGCGTCCGCGACAAGCTCCGAGATGGTCGTCGTTTTGACTTTCAGCTTGTACTCCTTGAAAATATCTTCGAGCTGGTCTATGCAGGTATGGCAGGGCACCGCCACCATTTCAGCGCCCGTCGTCTTTATCTGTTCCGCTTTTAGCCTGCCTGCTTCGAGGCTCTCTTTTTTTACCCCTTCCAGTGAGCGCATCCCGCCTCCGCCTCCGCAGCAGTAGTTGTATTGCCGGTTGGGATGCATCTCTACCCAGCCCGGGGCGACTTTGTCGAGAATCCTTCTCTGCGGTTCGACTACCCCGCCGCGCCTGACGAGGTTGCAGGGGTCGTGAAGCGTTATTTTTTTCTTGTTGACCGAGCCGTCGACTTTTATCCGCCCTTCCCGAAGGTACGAATCCATGAGCTCGAGAATACTCAGAACTTCGATTCCCGGCGCTTGCCTGCGCCACTGCGGCGCGCCCCACCGAAGCGAGCTGAATCCGTGCCCGCACTCGGATATTACAATCCGCCTGCAGCCCAGCTCTCTCGCCGCCTCGATTGCGCGGGTCGCTATCTTCCCGGCTGTTTCCGGGTCGCCTGCGAAGAATCCGTAGTTTGTCACATCCCAGTGTTTCGTCGAAATAGTCCACGACTCGCCCGCGGCGTTGAGCACCTTCGCCGCCGCCTGCAGTGAAAGCGGGTAGTATTTCACCTCTCGCGGGTTGATAAGATACATCGTCTCGGCGCCTTTTTTATCAATGGGCATCTCGCCGATTTTCTCTCCGTACTCGTCGACAAGCTCTTCCGAAAGCCATTCCAGCGTATCGAGCAAATCCTCTTTGCTCACGCCCATGTTGTTGCCCGATTCGAGTGCAAGGTCGAGAGTCCGCTTCAGGCCCGCCGGCAGCGCGCCCGTCGAAACGAGCATCGAGCGCGCCAGAAACATCACTTCGCCCGTATTTATCCCCGCCGTGCAGAACGTCTCGCATCGCCCGCACATCGTGCAGCTGTCGTACGCCGCTGAAACGAATTTGTTCAGTTTGTCTTCGGAGAGCTTGCCTATGCCGAAAAGCGAGAGCACTTTGCCGAGAGGTTTTTTTCGCGATTTGTAGATGTTGGAAAGAGCACGCAGGCGTACTGCCGGTATTTTGGAAGTATCTTTGGAGGCGAGGTAGAATATGCATGCGTCTGCGCATCGGCCGCAGTGAAGGCAGCTATCGAGAAATGCGGCGAGCCTGCGGTTGAGATTCGAGTCGAAGGCTTCAAGTGCCTTGTCAATTTTTTCCGGAGTGTCGCTCATCATGTGGCAGTCTTAGACACATCCTTCCGGTTTGGGAAGTCCCGCCCAGCGGCACGCCCCCTTGGCCGGCCCGCCGGGAAAGAGTTCGTAGATTTCCTTGAGCTTCAGGCCGGTCGTCTTGCAGACGTTCCGAACCGTCGGCGCGAGCCCGTTTTCGAGGTAGTAGTTGCGGATGTAGTTCATCACCTTCCAATGGTCTTCGGTGAGTTCATTTACGCCGTCCGCCAGCGCCATGCCTGCCGCAACCTGTTCCGACCAGCGGTTCGTTTCCTGAATGAACCCTTCTTCGTCTATCTCGAACTTGTCGCCTGCAATCTCGATAAAAGGCATCGTGCACCCCCAAAGCTGCATTTCGAAAAGTATACCGCGATTATACCGGCCCGCCCGCCGATTGCCAGCAAAACCTTCTTCTTCATAATTATGTAAGGCGAATTATGAATATTATTTACAGCCGGATTTGGCTTTCCTGGCTTTTAGGAATTCAACCGTTTCAAATTCATAACTCATCTTCGCGACGTCAAGCGGCGTAAATCCGGCATTACTTTTTGCGTTTATGTCTGCGCCTTTTTGAATAAGGTATTCTACGGTCTTGACTTCGCCTTTGGAAGCTGCGATGTAAAGCGAAGTCCTGCCGAGATTGTCTCTCGCATCAAGCTCCGCTCCATTTTTCAGAAGCGTTTCGATGATTTCAACATGTCCTTTTGTTGCAGCCAAATGAAGAGCTGTTGTTCCGTTAGCAGTCCTCGTATTTATGTTTGCACCTTTCTGTATCAGATAAAGAACGAAGTTTATATTTCCACTTGATGCTGCTGTTTGGAGTGGTGTTGCTGCGTTGAGTTCGGGTCGCACCTCAATGTCTGCACCTTTTTCAATCAGAAGCCCTGCAATTATGATTTTGTTTTCAATAACTGCCATATGCAGGGCAGTACAACCATCTTTTCTTATGGCCGATTTCAGGTCTTGTCCTTTTTCGAGTAGAAGAAGTATCGCATCTTTTTGTCCATTCTTTATGGCTGATGATATAGGCATTTCTCCTTCCCAGTCTCGGATATTGGGTGATAAGCCTTTTTCTAAAAGGATGCGTGCAAAATCGAGAGACCCTTTATTCAATGCGATCATAAGAGCTCTTTTGCATGCATATCCATTGATGTCCAGACCTTGTTCAAGTGCGTCTTTTAAACTGACCACATCATTAGCTTTGGCAGGGCCGTCGAGAAAGAACGAATCTTTACCGCCGTGACTTTTGAGCAGTTTTTCAATTTCAGGATTGTTTCCAATTATTGAAAGGTCAGCGGCTGTTCTTCCCATGTTATCTGGTGCATTGGGATCGGCACCGTTTTCGAGAAGCAGCTTGACGATATTTTTGAGATTGAGATAAGATGCGATATGCAGGGGCGTATTCCCAGATTCATCAGTTTCTTTTACAAGATTCCTGTTTTCTTTTAGTAACTCTTTGACCGCTGCAATGTTTGCATCTATTACGGCTTCAATTATGCCTGGATATTCTTTTTTCTCTTCTTTTTCAGTTATTCTTTTTCGGTCAAAGTATCCATGTTTAATAATATTTTCTCTTAGCGCTCTCTTGAAATTCTTTTCCGATAGCAATTGAACTGCTTTGCTCCAATTCTTGAATGCGTTGTCACGTTCAAAACTCCAGATTGCTTCCCAACCCAAATGATAAAGTGTCAATGCCGCGAAGTTTCTTGTTTTTTCGTCCATACTGCCAGTCAAATCAGTAAATTGCTTGTCTGTCAGTTCCTTGTTCTTCAGAAGTGCATAAAGGGCATCCCGCACTACGGGGCTTTTCTCTTTTTTGCAGGTATTAATAAGCTTTTCCTTGAGAGAAGCTGAAAGTGATTCTTTCCTCTTGCTGATTTTAAAAAGATTCTCCATGTAATGGCTTTTGAATGGAGCATCACGCGATACTTTTTTCCAGTTGATTTTATCGGGTTCAAGATTAAGCAATCTGTCAAGTTCTTCAGATACGAAATTCCAGGCTCTTTTATCAGTTTCAACTGGAAGTGCAGATAATAGTTGTTCATGGCGACATTCACCGAACCATACTTGTTCTCCGGTAAGAAGCATCTTCCCGAGTGATTTGATTTCTGACAGGAGTGCAGTGGTTGCTTCTTCCGGATGTTCTTTTAAATATTTTTCGCCCGCTTCTCTTGATTCGACACTTAATCCCTGCACGCGCTTGACAGCATCTTTTATACTGTTGATGGTTGCGTTTTCATCAAGGAGAAAACGAATTTCATCTTCGAAGTTGAGAGAAAATTCTCTATATTCTGGTTGGCTTGGCAAAACAAAAATACGTTTTTTCCCTTTTGGGATGCGACCAAGCGTACATATATCAATGGTCGAGCCTGCCTGATGTTCGCCTTTAAGAACGCGCTCTATTTTTGCTTTTGTTGGTCTCCCGTAGATTGTTTCTGTAATAGTTGCGACAAATATGTCTTTAGCGGCTCTGACCTGACCGGACAGGAATCTGTAGCTGTCTCAGTATGGATATGCTTTTGCTTCTTTTTCCTGAAATATAAGTAATAGCATTGCAATGCATATCAGTATTTTGATTTTTATCGAATTGGAGCGCGTTATATAATATTTTTTCATGATTATTTTGGCCCTACTTAATAATATCTTACCACAAGAATGGATATTGAGCAATCCAAATTCCCATTGTAAAAAGGATGTTAAGACAAAGATACATACTAAGCGGAATATTTTTGGGCTCTCCTTACATATCTGCGACTTTACTTGACAGGGGAGGGGTTTCTAAATACAATTTGTGAACTTCGGGCAGGTTCGCCTGCTTTTAGTTTTTGATGCGCTTGTTTTTGTCATATAATGTGATTGTTATGCTTCGGCTGAGTTTGATATTCGCGTTTCTTCTCCTCGTGCTTGCGGGCTGCGAGAGCGCCCCGATAATCGACGAGGCGGCTGCCTCGCGCGCGCTCGACAGGGGGAAGATGCGTTACCAGGAAGGCGATTTCCAGTCCGCCGCCGTAGCCTTCAGCATGTACCGCAGCGGTCAGACCGAGCCTGCAAAGCTCGCAGAAGGCTTCTACTGGGAAGGGATGTCGCTCCTCGCGCAGAGGGAGTTCGGGCCGGCGAAGGAGAGTTTCGCCCGGGCCGCCGGGCAGGAGCCGGGCGGATGGCTCGCCGGGTATATATACTGCGGACTCGGGAACGCGCTCATGGGGCTCGGCGAGTTCGAGGAGGCGCGGGCCGCGTATGCGAAGGCGCTCGATGCGCCCGGCGACGACATTCGGCTCGACCTCGTCCTTCTGAGGCTTGCGACTTGCGCCCAGCGCTCCGGCGCGTGGGAGGATGCGGAGAAGTACCTCGAGAAGCTGATTGCGGAGCTTCCCGGCAGCACTCTCGTTGGGCAGGCCAAAGAGAAGATGCAGTACGGGAAGCGGCGATTTTTCACTATCCAGGTGGGGGCGTTCAAGGCGGAAGAGAGCGCATTGAAAGAGGCCGCCGCGATGAAGAAGCAGGGGCTGAAAGCTTTCGTGGCGCAGATAGAACGAGGGGGCGAAATGCTGCATTGCGTCTGGGTAGGCAGGTTCGACTCGTGGGAGCAGGCCAACCTCGAGATGCAGAGGATACGCGGACAGACGGGAATAGAGAACGCGATTGTGAAGCCCTGATTGAGCGGGGCATGAACGATAGATATTCGGAGGGAATGAATGAGCTTTACGAGAGTACTTCGCAAGCACATGAACAAGATGCTTATCGTGCTGGCGGTTGTTATTGCAGTGACATTCACCGTGACCACGACCATGACCGACGTGATTAGCAGGCTTTGGAGGCCGAAGTGGGCCAGCATGTTCGGGGAGGAAATTAGCAGCGTCGAGTTCCAGAACACCAAGAGAAGGATACTCACGTCGCGTGCGCTCATGGGCGCAGGCAGGGACCAGAAAATCGAGGACGATGATGTATGGGAATACCTCGCTCTGATTAGCGAGGCCCAGCGCACGGGAGTTGTCGTGAGCCAGCGCGAGTTGCGCGACCAGATACTCAACATTTACAAGCGCACAAAGCTCCTGCAGGCGGACACACAGGAAGAGTCGTGGCAGAAGAGAATGGAGCTTGCTCGGCTGACCCAGGCGCAGTTCAAGGCTCGGCTCGATGCGGTGCCTTTCGACGAGGTCGAATACTCGAAAATGGTCAAAAACAGGTACGATTTGAACGTGGCGCAGTTCGAGAACGTGATACGCGAGATTCTGCTTATCAATAACATGCTCAATTACGTCAAGGCCGGCACTATAGTCACATCCGGCAAGGTCTACGACAGTTTTATCGAGGCAAACCACAGGAGGAAGATAGACTATCTCCACCTCGACAGCGAGAAGTACGTGGACAGGATAGAGGTCAGCGACGAGGAAATCGAAAAGTCCTACAAGGCGCGCGAGCTGGACTTCAAAGTGCAGGAGCAGATTGCCTTCGAATATATAATGGCGGTCTACGACGACATGAAGGGGAAGCTGCCCGAACCGGCCGAGGACGAACTCAAGAGTTTCTACAGCCGCAAAAGGGGAGTGCTTTTTACCAGGGAGAGAAACGAGGAGGAAGGCGTGCAATCGCCCGATGACCTCTACAAACCCTACGAGGAAGTAAAGAGCGACGTGGAGTTCTTCTTCAAGCGGGAAGCGGCAGAGAAGATGGCCAAGGAACTCGTGACCGGGGTCGCGGAAAAGGCCAACAAGACAGAGGGGATAGAGCTTCTCGACGTCGCCCAGTTGGCGGTCGAAGAAGGGCTCGTTGCCGGCGAGACCAAGCCGTTCGGCGCGAACGAGGCCTCTTTCAAGCTCGAGGACGAGTTTGGCTATTGTGCGCAGGCGCCGAAGATGTTCGACGCTATCACCGAGCCGGGCGGGAAGTTCGAAGGCCCGTACAACTCCACTAAGGGCGAATTTTTCTATCGCATTTCGCGGCACATCCCGGCGCATACGAAACCACTTGAAGACGTCCGCGAAGAAATCGTACGCGCTCTGAAGAACAGGAAGGCCACCGAACTCGCCAGGGACGAGGCGAAGCGCATCTACGAAAAGGCCAAAGAGGCCAAGGCTATCACGGACGACCTTATTGTCACGGAGAAGCTGCCCCGCATGTCCACCGATTTCTTCACTTCCTCTGATAACGAGGGCGACATAAAGATGATGGAAGGCGCCGACAAGGATGTCATAGACGCCACTTTCGCCATCGACGAGGTCAACGAGTTCGCCGAGCCGTTAATGGTAAACGTCGCTGGCAAGGCCCAGTATTACATCGTACAGTACAAGGCCCGCCTCGACCCCAATCCCATACAGTTCCTCGACAAAAGGGCCGACCTCCTCAAAGAAAACGAGGACGAGGTGGGAAGCGAGCTAATCGAGGACTGGAAGAAAGACCTCCTGCGCAGGGCGGACATCAAGAAGTATTATCTCAAAGGCGAATCTGAAAAGCCCACACCGGAAGGCGAAAAACCCGCCGGGGAAGAGCAGGGCGAGAGCGAAACTCCGCCTGCCGAGGTCCCTCCGGAAGAGGCGCCTCCCGGAAAATAAATTGTCAAAGAGCAGTTACGACTAATTCTCAATCGCCATTATCTTGGCGACCCGGCGCTCGTGCCGACCGCCCTCGAAATCCGTGGCCAGCCAGACCTTCACAATCGGTTCGATAAGATTATCGTAGTCCATCGACCGCGCCCCGAGGCAGAGAACGTTCGCGTTATTATGCTTCCTGCTCATCTCGGATTCGTACATGCTGCAGACCTTGGCGGCCCGGATTCCCTTGACCTTGTTGGCGGCCATGCTCATGCCCAGCCCCGTCCCGCAAATCAGAATCCCCAACTCGCACTCGCCCGCAGAGACCGCTTCTGCGACCGCTTTGGCGTAGTCCGGGTAGTCGCAGGACTCTTCCGAATCCGTGCCCTTGTCGAACGCCTCGTGCCCGGCTTCCGCGACAAGTCCGAGCACCTTCTGCTTAACCTCGTAGCCCGCGTGGTCGCTTCCAATCGCAATTTTCATTTCAACAAAGCCTTTCACTTGTCCAGAATCATCTCAACGAAGGGGCCGAGCCCCTTTCTGATTTTCATTGCCGTCTGCCTGTAGACCTCCACCGGCTGGCCGATGGGGTCGGCGATTCCCTTCGGGTGGACGACCTTCACCTTTCCGGCGGCCTGCGGGTTGTTGTAAACAATCTCGTCCCGGTGCCCGTATCCCATCGTCACGATGAGGTCCGCTTCCTCGACCATGTCCCGCGTCAGCAACTTGGTCATGTGCATCGACAGGTCGTACCCCTCGTCCGCCATTACCCTGACCGATTTCTCGCTTGCCCTGCCTCCGTCGAAGGCTGCAATCCCCGCGCTGTAAATCTCGTACCCCATCTCCTCGAGCTCGTCCACTCCGACTCCGAGCCGCGCGGCAAGCTCCAATTTGAATAATGCCTCCGCCATCGGGCTGCGGCATGTGTTGCCGGTGCAGACGAAGACGACCGTCTTGAGCTTGAGCGATTCGAGCTCCGAGGCCGGTATCGCGCCTTCCCTGAGGACGTCGAGCTTGAGTCTGCCCGCCCGGACGACCGTGGACGGCTTGCCGAGCTCGCTCGGGCCCGCGTCGACGACTACCGGCAGGATGCCGTCGTAGTATTTGAGAGCCTTTTCGCCTGTGACTGCCGGCTCTTCGCCGGACGGGTTCGCACTCGGTGCTATTACCGGCACACTCGCGGCCGAAAGCAGAGCCTGTGCGACCGGGTCGGATGGGAACCGGACGCCTATCGTCGAGTGCCCGCGCGCAGCCCCGACGAGGTTGATGTCTCCCCCATGGAGAACGGGAGTCGAGAATATTATGGTAAGCGGGCCGGGCCAGTATTTCTTGATAAGGAGTTTCGCTATAGGCGATATGTTGCCGACGTACTTCCTCAACTGGTCGAGATTCCCGATATGGAGCGTGAAGGGCTTTTCGGGCTTGCGGGATTTGAGTTCTGCAAGTTTCCTGACTGCTTTTTCGTTGGATGCGTCGGCTGCGATTCCGTAGACCGTTTCGGTCGGGAATACGACAAGCCCGCCCGATTCGAGCGCTTTGATAGCAGAGCCAAGCTCCTCCGCCCGGAAATCGGCCCTGTTCATCTTGATTACTTTGGTCTCTCCCATCTCGAAAAGCATTTTATCACCGTATCCCGCCTTAGTCAAACTCCATGAATTGACGTTGATTAATTCCTCGAAATAATCATTCCTTTTTGCGCCCGGCCATAGCTTTTGCGAAATTCCCGTCTGTAAAACTAAGTCCTTGTCCCTCGTCGAATTGTCACTAATTCGACGAGATGCCGGGGTTTCGGCTCGCGTATAACGACTTGCCGGAGGCAAGCAGTTGTGACTTGCCGAAGGCAAGCAGTTGTGACTTGCCGGAGGCAAGCAGTTGTGACTTGCCGGAGGCAAGCAAGCGAACGAAACGAAAGGCAAATTATACTGATTTATCCCGTTTGGGCTTGCAAGACCCGTCTGTAAAACTAAGTCCTTGCTCTGTAAGGACTTACGACAGGTTTTTACAGATATCGACGGGTCTTTCGTATATTTTGCGTGGGAGTTTTCGGCCGCTTTCCGGCTTGAAGAAAACCACGTATCGCAATTCAATCCGCATGAAAACATCGTTACTTCCTTATCGCACATACCGTTCACCTGTCGCGCGTCATCACGCTTCGATACTTACTCCTTGCCGCCGCCCCATTACCGATTCAGTAATTCCCTTATTAATGTCCCTCTGCGTCCTCTCTTTATCCCTCCATATTTTCTTTCTTTTTCCTTACATTATTTTCTCTGCGACTCTGCGTTGAAAACACCCTTTCATTAAGCGCTCTACAGCCTCATTCCCTTATGTATCGCCTTTCCTACAAGCCATCCAGCCCTACGCCTTTTGTCCATAAGGCCCGCGAAACGTGATGCGCGCCTCTATACATCGAGGCGGCGTGATACACACAAATATGACAAGATGCATATGCCGAAAACTCAATTCTTCATAACCCTAAAAGTACCAACGACTTACGACTGAAAAAAAACTTCGTTTTGGAGCATGTTTGTGGTATGCCACTTTGGTACAAAAAATTGTCACATGACTATGTTCCTCCTGCAACCCTTTAACCATGCGGCTCTGGTGTCCTAAAAAAGTTCCGAATTAGACGGGGAAAGGGTTATATTATGTGGGGGTGTGCAAAATGGCCCGGTGCAAGCCCCCTAAGACGCTTTCGCTTTGAAATACTTATCATGACTTGAAAAATAAGACTTAAGGTGCAAATGAATGGTATGGTTTATGAGGCTTATGGGAGATATGATAGCAAATCAGTCCGAATTCCTGCCGGTATATTAAGCACAAGGTTGATTTTGGACAGGGAATGCTGTTCAATTGTAACCATGGTCTTGGAAACAATTTTATGAAGAAGATAAAAGCAATTATTCCTTTAGCAGCAGCAGTGCAGTTTATTTACCTGTTCTGGTTTCTACATTACTATCGTAACCCTTTCAGAGATGAAGCTTATATTCATCTTTTACTGGGAATATCTGCTGTTGCAATTGTATCTACATTGCGGTGGCTCGATACATATCGTGGTCAAACAAGGTTCAGTTTTATTTCACTGATACGCGGAATGACTCCCCTTGCAGCAGCATATATCATAATAATAGTGTGCTTTCTGAGCATAGCGGCGGCTTATACGACACAAGACCCGGAAACTGTAGTTGAAGGGTTTTCGAAAACAGCAGTGAGATTATTTTCATTTGGTGGATTCTATCTTCTGCTTACGGCGGTGCTTCTCGTGTTCACCTTCCCCTTCATTGCTGCTGTCGTGATTCAACTATGGGAATTGGTTCTGGCATCAAGAAAAAGAATCAAAGGTTCCTCTCTAATATTGACAGTTATAATTCCTGTATTGTCATATCTGGTTCTCTTTCCTATTTTTTATACTCTTGTGATAATAATATTCATGGATCCAGATAGTGGGCCAAAACCAAGCTGGGTTGACGTGCTGCCTTATTTCAGCCCGATTACTTGGCTTGAATTCCCCAGCTTGATAGTTTGGTTCTACCCTTTTGCCATACTGCTTGTGGGGTGGTCATTTCTAAACGTGTTTATTATTCGCAAGCATTTAAAAGATGTAGAATGGATTGAATTAGGCAATTCATAGGAATTCTATATCAAGTAACCCTAAACCTCATGTGGAAGTTCTGTATTTGCTTTCTGCCGCACATTATGATAATAATTGGTTAGGAAATCTATCATTCTTTCAGGAGGTTTTCATGTCCCGTTTGTTTACTATCATGACCGCAACTGCCGCGGTAATTGTCATGATTAGCGTTCTTGTTGCCCAGGAAGCCGAGGAGAAGAAAACCATCGAGCTTAAAGGCGGCATGGAAATACCTATGGAGAAGATTTTTGAACATATCACCGAAATAACGGGGCGTGATTTTATTGTTGCACCCGCTATTACGGGACGTATGATAAAAATACCCAATGACACAAAAGCAAACTTCGAGATGCTTGAATCCCTGCTTAAGCTCAATGGCATCACCCTTCAAGTCGTAACCGAAGGCGACAAGACTTTTTACAAGGCGCTGACCGACAGGGAAATTCGCGAACTCAGATTCGAGGATGCTAAACTCTACTCGGAAGACGACAAGCTGCCTGAAGAAAATGTGTTTATGATAGTATCTGTAAAAATAAAATATCGTGACGCAGTTCAGATGGAAAGGATGCTTACCAACAGGCTTGTCGACAGGCAGGGTCCGGGAACCGTAGTATCGATAGGGCACGACATGGTTCTTCTGAAAGACTTCGCGCCAATGGTGGCAGAGTATATCAGGATAATACGCGAAGTGGACAAGCCATCCGACGAAGAGGCAAGGATTGTGGAGCTTAAGAACGCCAACCCGGATGAAATAATGAATAGTCTCGACAAGAGCACCGAATCGGGGAAATATAAAGGCGTTTATACGGATAACAAAAACCGGCGTCTCGTAATTGTCGGAGAAAAGGCTGAACTTGACGATTTGGAAAAAGTAATATCATTGCTGGATACTAAGGCGGGAAAACGCGGGCTGACAATCAAGCTTTATCCGCTTGAGAATGCAAGCGCTTATGATATCGTAAAAGCGATAAACCTCCTACTGACCGACGAGGAAAAGGAAAGAGGATTCGTTGCCACCTCCGCCGGGGCAAGAGAATTACTGGCAGTAAGAGCCGACAATCCGATGCACGAGCAGATGGAAAAATTCATCAAAGCAATTGATGTGTCTGATAAATAATAATCTTGTTTTCAGTAGTATTTAAAGCGCGTAATTAAAGAACTGCAGCCTTACCTTATCTCAAATCTCATTCTGAAGTTCTCTGTTTGCCATCTGCCACACATTGTGATAACATGCATGTGCAGATGGCATGAAACAGATTACATACTTTTCAGTTGCCGGAAAAGCAGTGCGATTTCTGAAGGAGAGTGAAACATGGGAAGTAAAGTAGTATTCGTGGTGGGGCTTCTTGCGTTAATCGCGGGTGTAGGATTTTTCTTCATGACTCCGAAGAATGCCGGCGGGCTCGAGGGAACGATGCGGCCGGAAGCATCCGATAGTGAAGAGCTACGAATGCAAATCAGCTCTCTTAACAACAAAAATGCAGAATTGACTGCCGAGATAGAAGGACTCAAGGAACAACTGAAAGGGGCGTACAACGATTCCAAATCGGCTGTCGAAGAAAAAACAACAGGTACAGGGAAGCAGGGCAAATCGGTTCACAAGCTGACGCCGGCAGAGAAGACTTATGAGAAGTTCAGGAACAACCTGAGCAATTATGCGAAGATGGTGGCGAAAATAATTAAAGCTGAGAAAGAGGGGACAGGTCCGGGCAATTTCATGAATGATCCCGATATGCTTGCTTTTCAGGCCGACATGCTCAGATTCGCAGCCGACTTGCAGAAGGAATTTGGCATCTCCATGATGTATGGGGGGGGAGGAGAAATGCTTATGTTGTCTTTTCTTCTTGAGCCTGTCTGCCAGGAAATCGGAGTTCCTCTTTCTGATGCGCAGAAGAGTATGCTTGAATCTGAGACTCTGCAGCTTATAGAAGGTCTCATGAAAGCAAAAGATAGCTCGGACATGCTGGAGATTGAAAAGTCTTACGAGAGAATGGCGCTTATGCGCGGATACACGAACGAATTCGCCGACTTTCTGACAGAGGAGCAGAAGAAAGAGCTTGGCGAGTTTGGCAGTTTCGGCGAGAGAAGGGGCATGAGCGAGATGAGGTGGTCTCTGAATATGATATCCCCGGCCGACGATGCTAACGAACAGGCGGGCAACTGGCAGCGTGCTTTCGGTATCGATGACCAGCAAGCTTCCGCTGAGCTCAACGGCATAGCGCGCGATTACCTTGCTTCATACTCAAACCTTCAAAACAGATACGGGCTTGGCGGGTCGAGATTCGAAGGCCAGCGGCAATTAACCGATGATGAGAAAAAACAGGTGGAGCGCGAAATGCTAAAGATAGAAGTCGATGCTCTAAAAAAAATCAGCCAGCTCAAACTCACCGAAGACCAGAAGAAGCGCGTGCTTAATTACGACCCGTTCAATTCCATGGGATTAATGAGTAGGAATTTGCATGAATCGAAAGTTGCCGCCAACGAGGCGGGTGCTATAAGCAGGCTGCGGACTCTATCTTCCGCACAGGAGCTTTACAACACTCGCTACGATAAGTACGCTGAGACCCTCTACGAGCTTCAGGAGCGCAATATGATTAGCGATGATTTCGAGCAGTCTTACGACTATACGTTCGAAATAATAAGCGCGACAAAAGGGGCGTGGTCGGCTTCTGCTACGCCAAAAGACTGGTCGGGCAGGCACTTTTTCATGGACCAGACAGGTGTGATTTATTATGAAGTAGGCCGTCCGGCAAACGATACAAGCAAGCCTCTCGGCAGTTAAAGACAACTAATCTTACCAGACTTCAAACCACATCCGAACCCTGATTCACTTCAGGGCGGGGAGGATTTTCACCGCTTCGTTTATTCGGAAGGCGTATTCTTTAGCCATGATGCGGGCTCTGTCTTCGCCATTCATGTTTCTGACGCGGGTTATGTATTCACCGTACATCATCTGAATTTCTTCGGACAGGTAGAGAATCACTTTTTCTCCCTCTTCAACGCGCCTTTCGGACGCGAGATGGTCATAGCGATAGTTGACATCCATGGGACCTGCAACCGGACTGCCGTTGAGCACGCGAATTATTCCGAATTCCTCCCTCGTGCAGTAAACCGCGCCGGATTTGTGCTCCAGTTCCATTGCAGGCTGGCTCATTGCCTTTGCGAGGACCACGAGGTCCGACTTTTTCATCGCCTTTTCGACAGACATCTCGCTGCCGCAGAACGATTTGGATTTCTCGGTCTCTGCTGCCTTTTCGGGTGCCGGGGGCGGCTTTGACTTCTTTTCTCTTTTCCTGAAAACGATTTCGGTGGACTTTTCTCCGGGTTTTCGTGAAACGGAGACCTGCCATCCCGTCTCGCAGGTGCATGCGGGCAGGACGGCTGCCAGAACCAGTATGCATAAGAGTCTTGCCATCTCATCTGAATTATACAACCATCAAGGAAGTTACGGCAAATCAGGCCCATGCGCATCCCGAGTGTAAATTTTGGGTAAAAAAATGCGGGGCGGGATTTTTTCATAATTATTACTTTTCCCGAGTGTTTATACTTCAGGGGACATTCAACGCCATCGGAAAGGATATTGCATGAAAAGGCTTTGTGTTTTTCTGATTCTGGCATTTGTCGCCGGAATAGCGCCCGCAGGATGTAAGAAAAGCGATGACGACATCCCGTATATCCGGATTGTCCCGGAAGGCGAGGACAGGATACTTGTCATCGTCAACACGAACAGCGCCATATCGCAGGCGATAGGGAATTATTACCTCACAAAGCGCCCGGCCGCCTGGACGTGCGAAATCGCAGCCCCTACGACGGAGACAATCACGCGGACGGATTACGACAACACGGTAAAGGCGACCATCGAGGACTATCTGACGGACAACGGGCTGACGGACGAGATTTACTATATTGTCACGACGAAGGGCGTGCCGCTGAGGATATCGGCCGAATCGGGCGATGACAACGCTTCGGTGGACTCGGAGCTCACCATGATGTTCAGGTCGTATTCCACTGCTTCAAAAGTCCTGAATCCGTACTACACAAAAACTGTCAGATTTGACAGGAGTTTCAACATCTATCTCGTCACGCGCCTTACGGGATACGAGACGGACAACGATTTGGACGGCATTCCCGACGACGTGAAGGGGCTTATCGACAGGGGCGCTACGCCTGCATACCATCCGACAGGCAGGTTCGTCCTCGACGTTGACTCGACGCGGGACGGAACGGGATATGAAATGGGCAATAACTGGATGCGCGATGCCGCGACCGGGCTCTCCGCGGACGGCTTCGACTATATTCTCGACGAGACGACGACTTTCGTGACGGGCGAGAGCAACGTAATCGGCTACTGCTCGTGGGGCAGCAATGACAACCACTCTCCATCATGCCCGTACTTGCTCGGCCACACGTGGCTGGCGGGTGCGGTGACGACGACCTACGTGAGCACCAACGCCCGGAGCTTTCAGACGGGCACCGGATACGGGCAGTCGCTCGTGGCCGATTTGATAGCCGAAGGCGTCACCGGGGCCAACGGTCACGTCTACGAGCCTTACCTTGACGCCTGTTCCAGGCCTCAACTGCTTTTCGACAGGTACACTTCGGGATGGAATCTCGCCGAGAGTTTTTACTGCTCAATCGAATATGTGAGCTGGATGAACGTTGTTATCGGCGACCCGCTCTGCGCCCCGTGGCAGTAGGCTTGCATAACGAGAGACACTTCTGAATTTCATCTGATTGCGAGGAGGCTATTGACTTCCATGCGTGATAGTCATATATTTCAGATATGCTCGCAGACAGGCATATCGAGGCTCTAATGCATTCCGCCCGCCTGCGCTCGAGGGAGGGCAACTGGATTGCTTCTCTTAACATCTACCGCAGAATTATCAGCGAGAATCCGAAATTTTCACCCGCGCACTGTGAGCTTGCGCGCCTTTACATAGACAGGGACGATTTTTGCGGTGCGCGAACCCTGGTGGAAAATGTGCTGGCCGTCGAGAAAGACAACTCGGAAGCCTCCTTCCTGCTGGGCGTAATCGAGTACGTCGAGGGCAACTTCGACGCCTCGCTCCGGGCATACCGGACGGTCGAGAAGAAGGACGGGCTGGACGTGAACCTTGCGATGAACATTGCGCTGGTTTGCGAATCGCTCGGGCTCTACCGTGACGCGATTAAGCATCTCGAGTATGCGATTGCGCGGGGCGAGCCGAACATTAAGATTTTCGAGGTGCTTGCGGACCTTTTCAGGTCGGTGGGGGAGTACGACAACGAGGAGAGGGTTCTCGAAAATGCGCTGAACAAATTTCCAGGCGAGGCTTCGCTTCATTTCAACCTCGGCCTGGCGCGGCTCAAGTTGGGCAACTTCCTGAAGTCGGAGGTGTCTTTCAAAACGGCGAACAGGCTCGTGCCGGACGACCCCGGCCCGCTCGATGAGCTTGTCAGGCTTTACGTGCGTTCGGGCAGGGTGGGCGAGGCGATACTGCAGCTTCACAGGCTTATCGAGATAGATTCGGACAACGCGCAGAACCGGCTGCGACTCGCGCGTGCGCATCACTCTCTCGGCGAAAGCGAAAAAACCTTGCAGGTTCTCGAAGAAGCTGCGCGGATTTTCCCCGGAAACGCGTCTATTATCAAAGAGCTCGACTACACGAGAAGGTTGTTGGAAAACAGAAAGGACGGCAGGGAGGCGTCCGGCGGCGAAAAGCCCGAAACGGAGCAATGATAAACGGGTCAGTGCTTGTGCTGAACAAGTCGTGGATTGCGGTCAACCTCGCCAGCGTACGGCGGGCGGTTTCGCTCGTTTATCGTGATTTGGCCAGAATAGTCTCGACAGACGATTACTCGACGTATTCGTTCGAGGACTGGATTCAAATGGCCGGGAACGGCGACAAGCCCAGAGTGCGGGCGGTGAATTTCTCGTTCCGGGTGCCACAGGTCATAGTGCTTAACCTCTACGGGAATATTCCCCGCAAGGAGGTGGTTCTAACGCGAAGGGCGATATTCGACAGGGACAACAATACCTGCCAGTACTGCGGCAAGAAGATGCGCAAGGACAAGCTGACAATAGACCATGTGATTCCGAAAAGCAGGGGCGGGGGCGAGGCATGGGACAACCTCGTGCTCGCGTGCTTCGAGTGCAACGCGAAGAAGCGCAACAAGAGCCACGAGGAAATGGGCATGAAGCTGATTCGCAAGCCGAAGAAGCCGCGATGGATGCCGCATGTGGGGCTGGGCCTTTCGGCTCTCAAGAAGCCGGAATGGCGCAAGTTCGTCGACTCGAATTACTGGGAATCTGAAAGCAGTTGGTCGGAAAGTTGAGATTGACAAGGGGGAGTTATGAGGACAATTCTTGCTATAATTACGGCTGCGGGCATCCTGTCTTTTGCCGGATGTGCATCGGGGCCGGGTGAAAGACCTCCGGATACCGTTCGCGGAAGCTCCTTGCACGAACAGAGCGAGCGCAAGCAGATATGGGAGGATGTCTACAAGGAAAGGGAAAAAGAGGCACGGGAGAACATGGAGAGACCGTCCGGGCCTTAGGCTCAGTAATCCCTTTCGACGACATAACGGGCGATAGCGCGCAGATTGCCGGCATCGGGGCCGAATGTGGAAAGCGCTTCCAGGGCGGTTTCCGACAGTCTTTTCGCCTCTTCCTTCGATTTTTCTATGCCGAATACTTTCGGATAAGTCAGCTTGCCGGCGGCAACGTCTTTGTGCGTCGCCTTTCCCATCTTTTCGGGCGTCGAAGTCTCGTCGAGAATGTCATCGACTACCTGGAACGCCAGTCCGAGCGCCAGCCCGTAACCGGAAAGAGCTTCGACTTGTTCGTCGGAGGCTTCACCGCATATCGCGCCCATCCTGCAGGCGCAGCGTATCAAGGCGGCTGTCTTCATGCTGTGGATCGACCTGACCCTGTTGCCCTGGCCTCAGCACGGGGGGTCTGATATGTCGAGCACCTGTCCGCCAATCATTCCCTTCGTGCCGGCGGCTTTCGCGAGTTCGAAGGCGAGCTTGCCGAAGCAGTCGCCTTGCCCGCTTGCAAGCAGCTCGAACGCAAACGTCAGCAAAGCGTCACCGGCAAGGACCGCAATTGCCTCGCCGAACATCTTGTGGCTCGTAGGTTTTCCGCGGCGGAGGTCATCGTCGTCCATTGCGGGCAGGTCATCGTGGATTAGCGAGTAGGTATGGATGTATTCGATTGCGCATGCGGCTACGGAGGCGCTATCGGAGCCGGGCCTGCAAATCCTGCATGATTCGAGAACGAGAATGGGCCGCAGGCGCTTTCCGCCGGCGAAGACGGAATAGCGCATCGCCTTGTGAATCTCCGAAGGCGAATCGAATTCTGATGGCAAATATAAGTCAAGAAGTTTGTCGACGGAGTCGCGCTGCCCGGAAAGCCAGTTCTTCAGGTCGTTCATTTCTCACTCTATTTCAATGTTCTGCCTGCCGGTTATACCCGCCTGGGCGTCCTTTATAAGTATTTCGATTTTTTTCTGAGCTTCATCGAGGAGCTCGTAGCAGCGGTTCATCGACTTGACGGCATCCTCGTATTTCTGGATGCTCTGTTTGAGCGAAAGCTCGCCGCTTTCAAGCTCTTTGACGAGAGCCTCCACTTTAGTAAAGGAGTCCTCGTAGCTCGGGCTTTCCTGGCCGTCCTGCGAGCCCGTCTCTTTAATCTCTTCTTCCACCTGTTTCCTCCGACGATTGAATGCTCATGCCTTTTATTGTTCTTTCACTCTGGATACTATTGTACCTTCGCTGAGAATAGTTTCAATGAATTGTCCGGGATTAATGCCTGCGGAACTTTTAAGAGGCTGGCTATCGCCTTTCATCGAAGTGATTGAATACCCGCGTGCGAGGACGTTCCGGGGGTTGAGGCTTTCAAGGTGGGATTTTGCCGAGTTCAGCGAGTTGCGTTTCGACGAAAGCATAACATCGATTTCCCTGACTGTTCGCCGCCATGTCTCGTCGAGCCGCTGCATGCGCTGCTCGACTATCTCCATCGGTCTGCGCAGGGCATATGCGTTCGAAAGTCTGTCGAGCTTTTCGCGGAGCCGAAGGACTGCATTGCGAAGCGCCGAGACCATTCTTTGGCGTAGTTGTTCGAGCGCGAGCCTGAGGTCTTCCTCGTTCGGGACGACCAACTGGCCTGCAGCAGTCGGGGTGGCGGCGCGAGCATCGGCGACATAGTCGCTTATAGTAACATCCACTTCGTGGCCGACGGCAGAAATCACCGGGATTATCGAATCGAATATTGCCCTTGCGACGATTTCTTCATTGAAAGGCCAGAGGTCTTCGAGTGAGCCGCCCCCGCGCCCGGAGATAATCACGTCGACTTCTTTCATCCGGTTGAAGGTCGCGATTGCCTCGGCAATTTCTTCGGCGGCGCTTTCGCCCTGGACTTTTACGGGGTTGAGGATTATATGCGCGTTGGGAAACCTGCCGAGTATCGTTCTGACGATGTCCCTGACTGCGGCGCCGGTCGGTGACGTGATTATTCCTATTTTTCGCGGTAAGTAGGGCAGAGGTTTCTTAATATCCTGGTCAAAAAGCCCTTCGGCCGCGAGTTTCTTTTTCAACTGCTCGAAAGCGAGAGCCAGCGCTCCGATGCCTTTCGGCTCGGCGTGTACGACCTTTAGTTGATATTCGCCGCGGCTTTCATATACGCTTATGTCGCCGAGGACGACTATTTCGGAGCCTTCCTCTATTTTGAACCTCAGCTTGCGGGCCGCCGAGCGCCATAGGACGCAACGAATGGATGAGCCTTCGTCTTTGAGAGTGAAATAAACGTGACCGGAACGGTGGTAGGTCAGGTTCGAAACTTCCCCCGAAATCCAGAGTTCGCGAAAAGAGCTTGCGAGAAGTTTCTTTATCTGTTGGGTTATTTCGCTGACCGTGAGTACCTGGCGTTTGCCGCCGAAGAGCGAGAGGTTTTTCTCACTCACCGTGAACCTCCAGCCTCTCGATTGAAATGGCTTTGCCGGAAGTGGGGTTTATTTCGACGATTACGCCGTTTATGCGGACATCGCCACTCGCGACGTCGAAAGGCGAGGGCATGCCGGTGACGAAACGCGACAGGACGCGGTCGATGCGCCTGCCGATAACGGACTCGTGGGGCCCCGTCATTCCGAGGTCGGTGATATATGCGGTTCCTTCCGGGAGGATTCTCGCGTCGGCGGTCGGAATGTGGGTGTGGGTCCCGAGGACTGCCGAAACTCTTCCGTCGAGATACCAGCCCATCGCGATTTTTTCGCTCGTCGCCTCGGCGTGAAAATCGACGATAATCACGTTGGTATATCTTCCCATTTCTTCAATGGCCCTGTCGGCTGCGAGAAACGGGCAGTTGGAAGGCTGCATGAACGTGCGACCAACCAGGTTTATAACGGCGATTTTCTGACCATTGACATCCCGTAAGGTGAAGCCCCTGCCGGCGGAGGTGTCGGGATAATTTAGTGGGCGCAGGATTTTTTCATCAGTTTCAAGGCGGGACATAATCTCGCCTCTCCTGAAGACATGGTCTCCCGTAGTCACCACATCGACGCCGTCGTTGTAAAGATGGTCGAGGAGTGAAGGCGTTATCCCGGAACCCCTGGCGGCGTTTTCGCCGTTGGCGATGACAAAATCAAGAGAGTGCTGTCGGCGAAGCTCCGGCATGTTGTCTGTAACTATCTTTCGCCCGGGACGTCCGACTATATCGCCTATCGCAAGAATTTTCAGTTATGAATCCTTTCCATTTTGAATGAAAGCGGGCTTACTTCTTGTGCCAGCTATGATTCAGAGGGATATCCTCGAAGAGATATTAAGATTATTAGCGCTCGAAAATCTCCATTTGTTTCGCTGCCTGCTTAAAACGACCAGCAGCAACAAGCATATCAATGGCTTTTTTAGATTTTTTCGAATCAGAAACATCGTCTTTGTCAAGCGACTGCCGCATATTAACCAGAGCTTCCCACCATTGTTTGTAAAGCTTGGCAACTTCCGGGTTGTCGTTTAACATGCCGCTGTCTGCCATTTGCTTAATACCATTCACATTGTCGTCCCACATCTTCTTGGCATCTTCGATCTTTTCTTGATTTAAAAGAGAACCCATTTCGTCAATGGCATCTGTGGCATTTTCTATAGATTTTTCAGTATCTTCTTGTTTCTGTTCTTCTTCCTCCTGCTCTTTTTCCTCTTCTTCCTGTCTTTTCCGGACGTCTGGGTCCCAGCTTTTTTCGGCTTCGGAAACGCTGCTCGTGTCGCTATCCGGTTCATCCGAAACGGACTCGCTTGTACTGGCGAGAACGCTCGTGTCTTCCGGATAAAGCGGCCCTTCCCCGCATCCTGCCAAGAGAATTGCAATCATTGCGCCGATAAAAACTATATATGTTCTCATATCGAACCTCCGAAACGTTTTAAAAAGCTTCAATTGGAACGCTGATACTCTATATCAATAATAGCATGTTTGCCGGAAGATTGTCAACCCGGAGGCTTTTTTCAGCCAGTCATTCAGCCGCGATTTCTCTCAATTTTTCGGCCTGCGCGTGAAGTAGATGTTGTCGTCGGAATCGCGCTGGTCTCTAAAAACGACGAAGACCCTGGAGCCGTAAGCGACTGCCGGAGAGTCTTGCAGGGCGGGCGAGGCGCAGTCATCGATTCTGAGATTAGCGGTAAAACCAGTCGTCGGGGTGGTACTGGAAGAGAAGTAAACTGACGGCCCGTCCGACCTCTCGTCTCTGAAAACGACATATATCTCGCCAGTCGAGCCGTTTATGGCAATCGAGGGCTGGTCCTGAACCAGCGAGTTGGGGCCGTCGGATGCCTTGAGGTTTGTGGGAAACGAAACGCCTGAATCAAGCGAAGTCGCGAAGTAAATGTCCCAGTTGACATTCCTGTAATCTGCATAGGCGACATAGATGTTCGAACCGTAGACCCCGATTGACGGCTGAACTGACGGGGAAAATGATGGTGCATCGTCCACCCTGACGTTCGAAGCAAAAACGATTACTCCGCCCGAATCCGCGCCCGAAGCCGAGAAAATGTCGGCGTCCGCGTTGCGGTAATCCGTCCATGCGAGATAAATATTCCCCGAGCCGTCCGCGGCAATCGCGGGCTCGTACTGGTCGGTGGAGCCTGCATCATCGTTGACAAGTATTTCGTCATCCCAGGAAGAGCCGGAGTCGGTGGAACGCCTGAAAAACACGTCCCGGTTGCCGCTACGGCTGTCCGTCCATGCTACGTAAATATTGGCGCTTTCGACCGCTATTGCAGGCTCTATTGCCGAAAGGGCGCTTGCCGAGCTTACTTTGGAATTGGCGGTAAAAGCGATACCCGTTCCGGGGTCGTATCCGGAGGAGAGGTAGATGCTGGTTCCGCCGTCGCGCGCATCCGTCCATACTATATAAATATTTCCCGAACCGTCGCAGGCTATCGAGGGTGTGACCTGGTCGGTTGAAGTTGCGTCGTCGTTTATAATAAAGGCTGCTTCCCAAGTCGTTCCGGCGTTCGCGGAGCTTGTGAAATATATGTCCGCATGGCCGTTTCTATAGTCTGTCCAGGCTGCGTATATATTGTCGCCTTCCGCGGCTATTGCCGGCGATGTGGCGGAGGCGATGCCGGCATCGTCATCTATCCGAATGTTGGGCTCCCAGGAGCCATCGGCGTAATTCTCCAGGAGAAAGTTGCTTGTCGTGGATGGAACGCTTGTCTTTCTCGTGATGGCGGCGATAAGAATTCTCGCATTGTCTTCGTTCACGTATCCCGCGTCGGCGACTGAGTCCCATATGAAGCTATGAGCTATTCCGCGCTCGTTTGTCGCGAGCGAAGTCGTTCCATCGCCACCCGAACCTTCCGTGGCATTAAAGTAACTAATGCCCCCGTCGATAGAATATTGCACCGCGATGTCTGCCGGAAGGCTTTCAGAGTCGTAGAGCACGTACGAAATCACTACGTTCCCCGAACGTGCGTCCGGAGGCGTTGAAACTTCAACTCTCGGGGCAGGGCGCCTCCTGTCTCCGCAGCCCGTAGCGATGCAGCAGAAAACACAAAGCATAATCAGAAATATCGGCAGGTACGGGAACTTTATGGTCATCTTGTATGTTACCTCCATATGGTTTTACGGGTTGTTTATACTTCGGCACGGCATGAATGTCAAGAATGCTTCCGTTTGCAGGCAACGGGTATTGTCGCGGGAAGTTCTGCGGTGAGCAAAAATGCCAAAAAGTTCTTGACAAGGTTGAGCCTCTGCTGGCAAGATAACGTGATGTCCGGTTTGCCGTAAGGGCTGAATTTGTTGGCATTTAGGTGACGTGTCACATTAAATGTCTCAAGTCCTTTTGTGAGTTGTCAGGATATCAGAAACAAATAGGGCGATTAGCTCAGTTGGTTAGAGCGCCAGCTCGACAAGCTGGAAGTCGCTGGTTCGAGTCCAGCATCGCCCATTTATAAAAAGAGAGAAATGTATTGCGGTGTATGGCCATTGCGGTAGTTTTGCTTTTTGCGTGTGTCGGATGCAAGTCCGTATCCACGGCCGTGATAGATGACAAAGGCGTTTTTTTGACAACCGGGGACCTGCAGCAAAAGTATAATCCCAAGGCCCTGATAGAGATCAGGCAGTCAGGCTTGATGATATTCGGGTTTATACCGGTTTCGACCGGCACGCTGCAGGAGGCGTGTGACCGCCTCATATCCGAAGCGAAGAAGATGGGCGCCGACGCGGTGATAAATATCGAATACCGAGTGCACAAGTCCGCGTTTCCGATTTCGTTTTTCTGGTGGAAGCGCGGCGCCACCGTGAAGGGCACGGCGGTCAAAAGAGTTGCAGAATAATACCTGTCCGTCTGGGAGGGACGTAAATGACCAAGCTGTTTGGTCTGTCGGCGTTGATAATGATTCTTTTCATGTCTTTGCCGTTGTATGCCGGAGAAGATAGCGAGCTTCCGAAAGGACTTCTTTCCTTCACTATAGAGCCGGGGAAATTTTTCCAGGTCGGAACAAGCGACGGGCAAAACGACGAGTCTGCCGGAGAGGGAGTCTCCGCCGGTAAAGACGACTTGTCGATGAAGCTTTCCGATATCAGCGCTTTCGTATCATTTGCCCTTTTTGGACTTTTCCGTTACGAATCTCTTGAAAGTACTCCCGATACGTTCGACATGCCCGGCGCCTTTGTCAGGGGCGAAGGCGAATGGGACAGCTACCGCATTTCAATTATGACGAACGCCGCCGTTTCAAATGCTCTTACGTGGGCATATATCGACTTGAGGCCGGGGGCGGAAAAACACGAAGATTCTAAATCCGAGGAAGGGGACAAGAAGGGCGAAGAGAAGAAGAAACAGAGCGACAAGTTCGCACTTCGCCTCGGCATATTTGCAGTCCCGTTCGGGCAGCAGATGCAGACATTCCTCTTCGACCTTGGCTCAATCGACTACAGCCTGATTGTCGAGGATATTACCAACGTTGTTGGGATATATGACATGGGCGCGATGATTCACGGCCGTTTCGACATACAGGATGGCGGACTGACATACGCCCTGGCGGTTCTGAACGGAGAATACGCGGGCACGCGGGACACAAACGAGGCCAAATCGTTTGCAAGCAGGATTGGCTTGGAATTTTCGCCTTATGCACAGGTCGGTACCTCGTATTATAAAGGCAAAAGTACCGATTTTATTTGGATGTACGATACGGAATACGAGCGTGCCGGAGTGGACCTCAAATGGAAGCCCGGCAACTTTAAAATCAGGGGCGAATATATCGCCTCAATCGAAGACCCCGAATCACACTATTCCGGAACACCGTCCGTTTTTAACAGGGGCAAACGCGAGCGTACCGAGGGATGGTGGGTTAACGTGGGGGTTTTTGCCTGGGTAAATAAGAAAATCAGCGAGAAGTACGAAAGACGCGGGCTTGAAATCTACGCTCATTACCAGGGCTTTCTGCCGCCTCCCGACCCGCTTATGAAGGCCGCGACCGGCCATAATACGAGAACCCAGTTTGTTTACGGCCTCGGGTGCAATTTCCATCTTTCCAGGAATGTTAAGTTACAAGCGTTGTGGCAGCATTTTGACCTTGGACGCTACAATCTTGGCCAGTTCGCCGGATTCAAGCCAGGCAGACACAATGACAAGATTATACTGCAGCTTGCAGTTGCCGTTTTTTAAGCGGCGATTGGAGACTTGAAGCGACCGGCCCGCAGCTTGTATGGACTTCTCCGCATTTTTTCTGATGGGTAGTGCGCTTGATGGATAGCGAAAGACGCAGTGAACTCCTTTCCGGACTCGTGCAGATTGATGCCGCTCTGCGACTGCCGGAAATTGCGCCCCTTGCAGACCGTTTCGGCAGGACCGCAGTTACGGAAGCTCTTCGAGAATCTCTTCAACTGCTGCGAGACAGAATACTTTCCGGAGAGGAACTGGAAGTCGACGGGCAGATTTTGGCCGAAGTCGCGCTCTCTTCCCTGAGGGGATTGTTCAGCCCGAGCCTTTGCCGCGTCGTGAATGCGACCGGGATTATTATCCATACCGGTCTCGGGCGCGCGGTTATGCCGCGCGAGTGTCTCGACTCTCTGCAGGAAATAGCATCAGGATTCTGCCTTCTCGAGATGAGCCGCGAGACGGGCAGGCGTTCTCATCGTATGGAGCATGTCGAGGGTTTGCTGACAAGGCTTAGCGGTGCGGAAGCGGCATGCGTCGTGAACAACGACGCGGCTGCCGTCATGCTTGCTCTCAGGACTCTTGCACCCGAGAAGGAAGCGATTTGTTCAAGGGCGGAACAGGTCGAGATAGGCGGTTCTTTCAGGTTGCCGGATATAATTGAGACGAGCGGAGTGAAGCTCGTGGATATCGGGACTACGAACCGGACCTACGTATCGGATTATGAAAACGCCATAAACGAAAATACGGGAGTAATAATAAAGGCTCATACCTCGAACTACCGTCTTGTGGGATACGTAACGCGGCCGGGGCTGGAAGAACTTGTCGAAGTCGGAAAGAAGCACGATATTCCCGTCGTTTATGATATAGGCTCCGGCGCCCTTGCAAGGCTGTCAGATGAGCCTACCGTTCAGGATGCAATATCGGCGGGGATTGACATCGTATGTTTCTCGGGTGACAAACTTCTCGGGGGACCGCAGGCTGGCATAATACTTGGTAGAGAAAAGTACGTATCGCAAATAAAGAAAAATCCGCTTGCCAGGGCAGTCAGGGTGGGCAAGGTGACGCTTATCCTGCTTGAGGCTCTCCTTAAAATCTACCTTAATCCCGAGAGCGTTGCCGATAGGATACCCGCAATCTCCATGCAGAAAGCTCCGCTGGAAGATGTTGCGAGGAAAGCGAGGGCGCTTTTGCGAATGCTTAAGCGAGCCGGATTGCCTTGGAACGTCGAGATAGTGGAGTCGGTAAGCGAACTCGGGGGCGGTTCCACGCCCGGCGAAGAAATCCCATCGATGGCCGTCGCAATTTCAGGCGGGCCGTTCCCTGCGGAAGAGCTTGCGAACAAGCTCAGAATGGGCGAGCCGTGCATTTTTTCATATACTCGTGAGGACAGAGTTCTCTTCAATTTGCGAACGCTGATGCCGGGCGAGGAAAAATACATACTTCAATCTCTCTCCAAGGTTGCGCTCTCAAGCTGCTGAGATAGTCGGATTTTATCTCGACATGATAAAACAACTTAACGAAGTCTGCTACTTCTTCGACTGTTTGGGAGTCTGCTCAAGGATTTCCCCGATTATCTCGTCACGATTCACGCCTTCGGCTTCGCCCTCGAAGTTGAGTATTATTCTATGGCGAAGCGCCGGAGAGGCTACCTGTTCTATGTCTTCGAATGATACGTTGTAGCGTTTCTTGATAAGCGCTCTGACTTTCGCGCCGAGTATCAGCGCCTGCATCCCGCGGGGGCTTGCGCCGTACCTGACGTATTTTTTTACCAGCGGAGTTGCATATTCGCTTTCCGGCTGCGTCGCGAGTACGACGCGCCCGGTAAATTCAATCACGTGGCTTGCGATGGGCACCTGACGAACGAGTTCCCTCATCTGAAGAATATCTTTTTTGCGGCTTACTTCTTTTAATTCCGGCATGTCTTTTCCCGTGGTTCTTTCGGCGATTTCCACCAGCTCTTCGAGCGAGCTGGTCTTGAGAAGGAGCTTGAAGAAGAAGCGGTCAAGCTGCGCCTCGGGAAGGGGATATGTTCCTTCCATCTCGAGCGGGTTCTGGGTGGCCATCACGAAAAACGGCGCTTCCAGCTCGTAAGTATTGCCCCCGACGGTTATATGCTTTTCCTGCATCGCCTGCAATAGGGCCGACTGAGTTTTTGGCGTCGCCCTATTTATTTCATCCGCGAGAACGATATTGCCGAATATAGGGCCTTTCTTGAATTCAAAAGCCTTCCTGCCGGAATCCTGCTCGACTATGATGTCCGTTCCCACAATGTCCGAGGGCATAAGGTCGGGCGTGAACTGGATTCTCGAAAAAATCCCGCCTGTGGACTGGGCGAGCGCATGCACCATTAAAGTTTTTCCGAGTCCCGGCACGCCTTCGAGCAATGCATGCCCGTCCGCAAGGAAGCAGATAAGCGTTTGTTCCACAGCCTCTTCATGGCCCACGACGACGTTGCTTATGTTTTGAACTATCGCAGAGTAGTTGCTGTTAAAATGCGCGATACCGTCGGAAACCTGTGTTTCTTCTGACACCTTATCTCCTCCGTAAATGATGCATGCGAAATATTACCAAACCCGCACCGAAGCCGCAAGCACTTTCGATATGCACGCCAGGTTGACTTCGTGACGAGACTGTGATATTTTTTTTCTATTCTCAGGAATAAATATACCGGATTCCCGGAAGGAAATTTTATGAAAAGAGCGCTTGTCCTTGCAATTTTCGCATTTCTTGCGCAATCTCTTCTCGGGCAGGATGCGAGCGGTGAAAAAATCCTGCCGCGATGGAAGTGGCATGGTGGCGACACCTTTGTCTACAAATTGCAGGGCGATGTAGTCTCTTCTTCCGGAACGGCAAACAGGAGCCTTGTAACAAGCACGATTACGGTTAGTGCCAGCGATGAAAAACTCGCGGTTTTTACAAACAGCTACAATGAAATAAAATGGAACGAATCCGGCACTTGGTACAGTGCGACAAAGGAAGGCCTTGTGGAGCATGCGATTGGATTTGTAATCGATGCCTCGGGTAAAGTAAACGGTAATGCCAAAGAGAAGAACGCGAAAAACCAGGAGTATATTGATACACTCATGCCGCTTCCTCCGAAACCTGTATCCGTGGGTTCGTTTTGGGAGGTGAATTTCAAGGAATCGGGACTTCGCGGCGTCTGCGAGTTCAGTGGGTACGAGAAGCGTGGCGAGCGTAACTGCGCAGTCTTTAAAATGGAGCTCGCATCTCCGGAACGGATTGACAGGATTCCGGTGCGCGAGTGCGAGGCCGAATTTTATTTTGACGTGGAGGAGGGGTGCTTCGTCCACGTCCATCGAAGAATAGAGGTTCGCGGCACGGAAAAGAAAGACGAAAAACTCACAATCGACCTCGTTTCTTCCCCGAAACAGAAATCTGCTATACAGAAAGAGCAGGCTGTAACCGAAAATCTTGAGAATCGAGTCAGGAGGCATCCGCAGGATACTGCACTTATGCGCGAGCTCAGCGACCAGTATGCTCGTCTCGGAAAAGTGCAGAAAGCCATCGAGATGATTGACAGGATAATCGCGGTTGAAAGCGAAAATTCGGGAGCTTTGACCAGGAAGGGCGAGCTTTTGCTTGCCGGCGGTGACGAAGAAGGTGCGTTAGATTTTTTCAGGAAGGCCGTTGCGCGCGAAAGAACCGATACCAGGGCGCTTCTCGGGGGAGCGCAGGCATCCTTTCAGCTTGGTAAGTATGATGACTGCGCCAGGTATTCCCGCATGGCTCTCGGTGAAGATGGGAAAAGTCCCTACCAGGCGTATTATACGCTCGGGGCAGCCCTGGCCAAGCTTGGCAGACTCGACGAAGCGCGCAAGGCTATTGAAAAATACGTAGAGCTCAACCCCAACATTGACAAGAGCGACAAGCCCGTAATCGCTTTCACGAAAAACAACGATTTGAACCTCGTCGCCCGCCGTACGAATCCAATAGACATAGATAAAAGGCTGAAATATACGCCTCAGGAGCTCGCGGAAGGCAGAGAGATGATAAAGGCCCTGATTAAGGAAGAATCTGTCCGGTTAAGGCTTGGCGCCGACCAGGTGGCATTTCTGCTTGATTATCTCGCCGGGCTTTATGGCAAGAAGGCTCCCGAGATGGTCGCGGACTTCCTCGCGGACAGGCAGAAGACGTATAAAAAAATCTACTCATCCCTCGAATCCGAAAGCCGGCTGCCCCAGGCCAGACTTGAAAAGCTCGCCTCCGCAGATGACCTTGAACCGGTCACAATGGAAGCGCTGCTCTCCATGATGGAGCCGGAAAAGGCGCTCCAAAGGCTCGAAGCGCTTTTCGAATCGCGCGGCGACGTGGCGAGATTCCACTACCTTCGCGGCAGATACTACATGACAAATCCGAAGAAATTCGGACGGAAAGCCGTGAAATTCTTCGAACTGGCCGCCATGTTCGATGAAAAAAATGCTCTCTATAAATACGCTCTGGCGCTTATGGCGATGAAAACGCGTGGAGATGTGGAAAAAATGCTCGAAATCCTTGCGGCCAGAAATCTCGACTTCGGAGCAATCGAATCGCAGCGAATTCCCGTGGTCAAAGAGCGGTTGCGAATACTTCGAGAACTCGAATACAACGACAGAATACGCAGGATTACTGCATGGACCATCGACGACAGGGCTGATGTGAAAATAGTCAGGGAAATGCTTAATCTGATAGTAGGAATTGGGCGTAATTATTCGGGTAAAAAGCTTTATTCGGTCGGTGCCGTGCTTGCCGAGCTGGCGTACTATACGACCCTCGAAATGGAAGAAAAAGCCTTGTCGGCCATTCTTCTCGTAACTGCGCGTTCGGTAAGGGAAGCGTCGCTCGATGTCCTTGTCGAAATCTGCAAAACGGCCTCCGCAGACGGGGATGAGCCCGACCGCGATAAATACCGAAAAGACCTCGAAATATGGCGGGGCCGCCTAAACAAACTGGAAAAAGAGAATCTTTATTATCTGAAAGGCTACGTCGCGTTCCTACGCAGGTGCGAACAGGCCTTCCAGGTGGAGCCTTATACCGATCCGTCCGGCTCCGATGCGTTTCTTGACAGGCTGATGAAGGATGAAATTGCCGTAATGATGGAGAAAGTGAAAGAGGCCCGGGAAAAGGAACTTGAAAAAAACACCGGGGTCAAGAAGAAGTAAGATAAGCTTTAAGAACACATTTGCCGACGGTTAGAAGGAGAGTTGGCATGGCGATACACGCTGTGTGCGAATTTTGCAGGCATAAGATAAACGTGCCGGATAAAATGAAGGGTAAAAGAATCGCGTGCCCCGGCTGCGGGAAAAAGACGAGACTGCTGACGGCGCTTGAGCTTGATGTGGAAAAAGCCCGCAAAGAAGAAGTGACTGCTCCGGAAGACGAAATTATCAAACGTGAAGATAACGCGGATGAACCGGCCGTTGCGGCAATCGAGCACAATTCGGAACAGAAACAGGCCGCTCCTCTGACAAGGTTCCACGAATTGCGGGTGCTAAGAAACATATTCGTTTTTTTGTCATACCTTGTCGGCGTCATGATGATGGTCGTGGGCCTTGTCGTTTTCTTGAAAAAGGGCGCCGAGAATGGAATGCTTGCACTTGTAGGCTTTTTTCTGGGAGCCATTATATCGTTCTGTTTTTTGAGATTTGTCGCCGAATCGGCCAGGCTGGGCGCAGAGCTTGGCGACATGGAGGCGAGAATGCTTCAGCTTCTTCTCGAAATGCGCGATAGGCTCGATAATCTTCGCAAGTAATAGGGCGCTTATTTCGGGGGTACGGGCTTTCCTCTTAACCTGAGCATTTCCTCCGCCGCGTTTCTCAGGAGTTGCGTTTCTTTCGAAATCCCTGCCATTGCTTCTATCTGTTCTATTGACGCAATCGCTTCCAGAGGCTTTCCAAGCTGCAATTGAGTTTGCGCAAGCGTTGTCCTGAAGTCCGTCTCGCGGGGAAAGGTCTTTATCGCACGGCAAAGGGTTTCTTCCGCCTTTTCGTACTTTTCGATTGCTGCCAGAGTAACCGCAAGGCCGCGGTATGCCTGCTTCGTGTCCGGATTTGCCGCGAGCGCCTTTTCAAAACTATCTATGGCTTCTTCGTATCGTCCGAGCGTCGCCTGCAGATTGCCGAGTCTCGCAAGCGCAGGCGCGTTACCATGTTTGCTCTCAATGAGCCTTGAAAGATGTTTGGCGGCTTTCTCAAGTTCTCCGAGATTCTCGTAACAGATTACAAGCAGTTCGCGAATCCTGTCGGCGAGCGAAGTTTCCGGGAGCGCTTTTTCGAGATGCTCAGCCGCTTTTTGCCATCCCTCCTGCGATAAGTATGCAGTTCCGAGGATATAATGGATGTTAGGGTCGGCATGTTCCTGGTCGACGAGTTTTTCAAGCCACTTGATTGATTCCTTGGTTCTGCCCAACGAAACGAGTACGACGCTTTTCAGTTGTATCGCGCTGACATCCTCGGGAAATTCCTTTAGAACAGCCTCTACTTTTTCCAGGGATGATTCTTTTTTCCCTTCGTCGAAATCATTCCATGCATCGGAAAGGGCAAGCTCACGCAGGTTCTTCGGAGCCTCTGGCGCGATGTTCTCTCTGTCCGAACAGGATATGGCGATAAAAAGCAGCATTGCAGAAATCAGTAATACCGTGATTTTCATTTGTCGTCGCTTTTCCTTTTCAGCCGGATGTCTGCGGCGCGCCGGTGAGCTTCGAGACCTTCCAGGTTCGCAAGTTCGGAGGCAAGCGGCACGATTATGCCTGCGCCTTTGCGCGTGACTTCCTGGACGGTAATGAATTTAAGGAAGTTATGAACCGAAAGCCCTGCCGTATATCGTCCCGCAAGTGCCGTCGGAAGTATATGATTGCCACCCGTTGAATAGTCCGACAAGGCGCAGGAGGAGAAGGGGCCTATCAGTATCGTGCCGCAATTCGTTATCCTTTTTGCGATATCAAGAGGACGGCGCGTCATCACCTGGCAGTGCTCCGGCGCAATCCCGTTGACTATCGCCGAAGCTTCCTTAATATTGGCGACGAGCAGAATGCGGTTTTTCTTCAGAGACTCTTTTGCCGTTTCGGCAGTAGGCAGGTCTTTCAACTGCACGCTCAATTCCTGCTTGAGGTCTTTTGCCCATTTCTCCGAGTCCGTTATTACGATAATTATCGCCTGGGGGTCGTGTTCCGCCTGCGCGAGTACATCCGCGGCGGCGAAGTCGATTGGCGCGGAAGAGTCGGCAACAAGCGCAAGCTCGGTCGGCCCGGCAATGAAGTCTATCCCGGTTTCTCCATAGAGTTCTTTTTTTGCTGCGGCAACGTATATATTGCCCGGTCCGGCGATTATATCGACGCGGGGAACCGAGCGCGTTCCAATCGCCATTGCTGCAATAGCTTGCGCTCCACCTATCCTGAATATCCTGTCCGCTCCCGCAGCAAGGGCTGCCGTAATCGTTACGGGATGAGGATTGGGAGTGCAGACCGCGATTTCCCTGACGCCTGCGACTTTCGCGGGCACGATTCCCATAATCGCCGTCGAAGCGAGGGGGTAGCGGCCGCCGGGTACGTATATGCCGGCGCGTTCGACCGGAACGACTTTCTGAGTCAGCTTGACGCCATCTTTAGAGTGCGTGAAATCTCCGAACTGATTTATCTGTTTTGCGGCGAACTCTTTCACTCGCGCGGCTATGTTTTTAAGAAGTTTTTTTACTTTTCTTTCGGCCCGTCCGGTTAGCGTTTTAATCTCTTGTTTTGACAGCTCGAAACGCTTCGGCGCTATTTTGTCGAATCGTTTGGCATACTTGGCGACCGCACGGTCGCCATGCGCGCGGACATCGGAAATTATCCTGCGTACGGCAGGCAGGATGTCTTCAATCGGCTGCGCACTCTCGTATCGTTTCGGCAGTTTTTTTACAATTTTAAGCATTGTGGGTCCTTTAATCGAAGCAGCTTCGTTTTCCCGTATGGCAGGCGGGCCCGTTCTGTTTTACCGTAAAAAGAAGAGAATCATGGTCGCAGTCGAACCGCGAGCTTATAAGTTCCTGGTAGTTGCCCGAAGTCAGTCCTTTTTCCCAGAGTTCTTTGCGAGAACGGCTCCAGTACGTTCCGTGTCCGGACTTGAACGTGGCGAGAAGCGATTCTTTATTGGAATAGGCGAGCATTAAAACCGTCCCGTCCGCATCCTGGACGACTGTTGGCACGAGCCCGCCCGATTTTCCGAAATCCACAACTTCCACGAATGCCTCGGCAAGGTCGAGCTTGCCCTTATAAACAGCCATGCCGAGTTGAGAGCTTACTCCCATCAATTCGAGTTTCTCAATCTCTTCTATTGTCGTTATGCCGCCAGCGGCCGTTACCTGGTTCCCGGTCACGGATTTGAGCTTTTCGATAGCGTCGAGGTCGGTGCCTCCGAGCATTCCCTCTTTCTCGACTATAGTATATAAAAAGCCGCTGCAGTAATCTTCCAGTTCTTCTGCCGCAGCTGCGGGCGTTTTGCCCGTTCCTTCGTGCCATGCCTCGACAACCACTTCCCCCTCCGAGGCGTCGAGCGCCACGATGACCTTTTCTTGCGGCAGTTTAGCGAGAAACTCTGGATTAGCCGCCGTGCCTATAATTATTGCCTTTGCTCCCGCATCCAGGTATTGCCGAGCGATTTCGATGTCTCGTATCCCGCCTCCCACGCGGCAGTCGGCAATCTCGCAAAGCTCGCATATCAACTCGCGGTTGGAGCCTTTTTTCATTGCGGCGTCGAGGTCGATTACCGCCACGTCGCCGTACTTTCTGAACTCGACAATCAAATCCCTCGGGTCGCCCCCGTCGAGCACCTTCTCCCGGCCTCTTCTGAGCTGAACGGCTCTTCCGTCCATTATGTCAATCGATGGTACTATCATAATCTTGTCGGTATGCCTTTCTCTTTCATATGGTTTTTCACATCCGCTATGGAATACTTCCCGTAATGGAAAAGCGAAGCTATTATCGCGGCGTTCGCGTCCGCTTTTATGAAAACTTCGCTGATTGTATCGAGGCTGCCCGCGCCGCCCGAGGCGATTACCGGAATCGAGAGTATCTCGACGGCTTGGCGAGTAAGCTCGACGTCGAACCCATCCTGCGTTCCGTCCGCATCCATTGACGTAAGCATTATCTCGCCCGCGCCGAGTTCTTCGACATTCTTCATCCAGTCGAGGGCGTCGAGTCCGGCGGGCGTCCTGCCGCCGTGGGTATAGACTTTCCACGAGTCGCCTTTTCTCTTGGCGTCCACCGCCACCGTGATGCACTGGGCCCCGAAACGGGAAGAGCCTTCCTTGACGAGTTGAGGATTTTCTACTGCCGCCGTATTAATCGAAACCTTGTCCGCGCCTGCAAGCAACATTTTTCGCATATCCTCAGCGGTGCGCAATCCGCCCCCGACCGTGAACGGGATAAAAATCCTCTCCGCGACGCGCCTGACTACGTCTATCATGATATCGCGCTTTTCATGCGAAGCCGTTATATCGAGAAAAGTGATTTCATCCGCGCCGTCGATGTAATATTTCTCGGCGAGCGCGACTGGGTCGCCGGCATCCTGGATGTTGACGAACTTCACGCCCTTTACCACTCGTCCTTCGCGTACGTCGAGGCACGGTATGATTCTCTTGGTCAGGATTTCGACCACCTCCTTAGCAATTCCAGCCCGGCGTCGGCGCTTTTCTCGGGATGAAACTGCACCGCCGTGATATTGTCCTTTTCCACCGCCGCTACGAAATCTTCGCCCATATAATTGGACCTTGCCCCTGTTACGTTCTCATCGGACGGCTTAACGTGGTACGAGTTGATAAAGTAATAATAACCGCTTCTCAAAACGTTTTCATTATTGGCTTCGGCATGGTTCCATCCTATCTGCGGCACCTTCGGCGTCCCGAATTTGACGACGCTTCCTTTCAGAACGGACAGACCTTCGCCGGAGTCCTCTTCGCTTTCTTCGAAAAGGACCTGCAGCCCCATGCAAATGCCGAAATAAGGCTTTCCGCCTGCAATCGATTCTTTCAGGGCCTCGTAGAAACCGCGGCTTTTCAGAAGCGACATGACGGCTCCCCAAGAGCCGACTCCCGGAAAGAGTATCTTGTCTGCTTTCGCGAGAAGCTCGGGCTGAGCGACGGGCTTGGCGGCTGCACCGATTTTCTTAAGAGCGTTTAGCGCGCTCTGCAAGTTGCCCGCGCCGGAATCGAGAACCGCTATCATTTAGAGCCTGCCTTTCGAGCTCGGCACTTTGCCTTTGAGTCTCGGTTCCACTTCGCATGCTTGACTGAGAGCACGCGCAAAAGCCTTGAAAATAGCCTCCACCTTGTGATGTTCGCTTCTCCCGGAAAGAAGTTTTATATGAATATTTGCCACGAGGTTGGCGGCGAACGCCTCGAAGAAATCTATCACGAGGTCTGCCGAAAAATCACCTATTTTTCGCCTCTTGTGCTGGTAGTCGATTTTCGCAATGGGTCTCGCCGAGATGTCCACCGCCGCGAGTGCGAGAGCTTCGTCCATCGGTACGACCGCCCAGCCATAGCGTTTTATTCCTCCCTTGGCGCCGAGCGCCTTGCCGAACGCCTTGCCGAGGACTATTCCCGTATCTTCCACGAGATGGTGCTGGTCGACGTGCAGGTCGCCTGAAGCTTTCAGCTTGATGTCGAAAAGCCCGTGATGTGCGACAAGGTCAAGCATATGTGACAGGAAGCCTATCGGATAAACTATATCCGTTTTTCCCGAACCGTCGAGATTAAGCTGAAGCTTTATTTCGGTTTCTTTTGTTTTTCGCTCGATTGTGGCTTTTCGCATATTGCTACGCTCCTTCAAATCCTATAGCGGCAAGGGCTTCAGGGAGGTCGTTTATATTGTCAATTACTTTCACGGCACCTCTATCCGCGAGTATTTTCTTGCTGGCGAGACCTTTCATGCCGGACTGGACGACGCCTATCGGAATGCATCCGGCCGCGAGCGATGCATCGATGTCATCAATCGTGTCTCCTACGTATGCAAATTCCGAGGCGTGCAGTTTCTTCATTGCCGTGCGAAGAGGGCAGGGATCCGGCTTGAGTTTTCCGCCTGAATCCTCCATGGCGACTTCGGTCAGAAACTTGTCTGAAAAGCCCCATATATTCAGGGACAGGTCAACTTCGTGGCGCGGCCTGCCCGTAACCAGGGCGACTTTATAGCTGGCGGCAAGCTTCTCGAAAACGTTTCTTTTAAGCATCCATCTCTCGTTGTGCATTGTTCCCGGCTTGTTTCTGGTTCCGAGATAGATGGACTGAAACTTTCTCATTATCCGTTCCAGGGGAGCACTCCCGCCTTTGCCTTCGATAACGCGCTTTGTCACGAGCCAGTCGTTATTGGCGTTGCCTTCGTCTTTTACGGCTTGTATTTCGGCGTAAGTCACTTTTTTCCCGGTGAAATGCTCCGCAGTATCTTTTATTGCTTTTCGGTATGACCTGCTGGCATCAATCAGCACCCCGTCCATATCGAAGAGAACGGCGCGCCTGCCAAGCAGGGGCCGGAGAGCCCGGAGCAAGGAGTCGCATTGCTTCTTCGTGCCAATCCCGATTCTAATGCATCCCTTCAGGAGTGGCAATCGCGAACGGTCCCGGACAAGTATTCCCGATTTTCTGAGCCCCTCTGATACGAAGCCGGCCAGCTTGCCGAAATCCACCAGAAAGAAATTTGCCCCGGAAGGATGCACTTTCAGGCCGAGCTTTTTCATCTCTTCGCGGAGATATGATTTGGCATCTTTCACCTGGCGCACGTATCTTTTCAGATAACGCGTGTCCTTCAGTGCGGCTTTTGCGCAGGCGACCGCGACGGAATTCACCGAGTAAGGCGAGATTACCCGGTTAAGCACTTGTATTATTTCCGCATTGCCCGTGATATATCCTACGCGCAGTCCCGCGAGGCCGTAGGCCTTGGACAGAGTCTGCACGACAAGCACGTTGGGGTGCTCGTTAATCATCTTTGTTGCGGTATGGCCGAGGAACTGGTGGTAGGCTTCGTCAATCACGACCAGAGAATTCGAGGCTTTACTGACAATCCGCTCGACATCCCGGGGAGCGATTTCAGTTCCCGTAGGGTTGTTGGGATTGACGAGGACAACAATTTTCGTGGAGTCGGATATGGCGTTTATGAACTTTTTTCCCGGGAATGAAAGGTCTCGCCTGTAGAGAACTTCTTTTATCCGGGCCTGTCTCAGGCTTGCATAGACTCCAATCATGGCGAAGGTCGGCGCCGGTATGACAATCTCCTCTCCGCGCCCCAGGTAGGCGTCGAAGATATATCTGAGAGCTTCGTCGGAGCCGTTGGTAAGAAGTATGTTCTCCGGTTCGACGCCGCAGTGGCTCGCCACCATCGCGCGAAGCTCACCGTATTCCGGATATATTGAGAGGTCTTCGGCGTTGAAATTTTTCAAGGCTTTCAGCACGGCGGCCGAACAACCGAGAGTATTCTCGTTGAAGTCGAGCCGGAGCTTTCCCTTCCTGCCCTCGGGCGGCGGGATGTACGGTTTTATTTTTTTTACTGCCGGTCTGGGTTCAATCATAACAGACGGTTCCAATATAAATGCCAAAGGATTTTATGTGAGAGCCGCATCAAGCTCAAGTGAAAAGTAAATATGCGAGGCGCGTTACTTATCAGTCTCTTTTCCCGGCCGGAATACCCTCGGTGCATTTTCCGGCCGGCCAGGATGGGCCACCTCGATTGTGAGGAAGAAAAGAAGCTGAGTTTTGTCGATTTCGTGCCGGGTCGAACTGAAAAGATACCCGAGAAGCGGGATGTCGCCGATTATCGGGACGCTTCGCTTGATAAGCAGTCTGCGGTTTTCGAGAAGGCCCGCGATAATAAGCGTTTGCCCGTCTTCGACGGCGACCGTGGTCTCGCAATGGCGCGTCGAAACGATGGGATTGGATATGCCGCCGACGAGCGCGGGGTCAGTCCAGCCCGTGAGGGACGAGACTTGCGGCTTGACGTAAAGCTTCACGGCGCTGTCGCCGATTAATATGGGCCTGACGTTCAGTTCCACTCCGACGTTCTTGAATTCCGTGAAATACTGGGTTTGAGTGCCGATTACGTTGACTTTCTGATACGGTATCTGCTGCCCGGTATGGAGGCTCGCGGTCCCGCCTTTGGATACGAGAAGGTCGGGACACGATAGAATCTCGGCATTCCCGGCCTCGTGCAACGTCCTTATGAGGATATCGATATTGCCGGAGTGCTTCCCGCTTGTAAAGAGCGTGAATGCGCCCCCCTGGAAAGGGGTTGCGCCGGGCTTGAGGGAATCGTTGTAATTCTTGGGATTCAGAGTGGTTTCTATATTTCTGAGAAGGCTTGAGCGGTCCGTCCTGTCCTGGGTATACTCGAAGCCGTACTCAAGGTCGGAGGATGCCGATATTTCCACAATCCGCACCTTGATTCTAACCTGCGGAATCTCGCAGTCGAGGCGCCTGAGTATTTTGGCGATATTTGTCAGGCCTTCTTTCGTGTCCGTAATGAGGAGCATGTTGGTTTCGGGATAGGGAACCAGTCGGGCTTCCTTGCTTTTCCAGTTGTTCAGCAGGGCGATAAGCTTTTTGGCTTCCTGGTATTTGACGCGATAAAACTTGGTGAGCTTTCCGTCTTTTTCGATCCGGCAGTCCTTGATAAAGTTTTTTATGAACTGAGTTTCGTCGCTATCGTCGGTTCCGGTTTTATTGGACTTTTCCTGCTCGGGGTTTTCAACTTTCTGGTCGACAATCAATGGTGGACGCGTCCTTTGAAGGGGCAGGGTTTCCTCTCCGCGTAGTTCATAGGCACGAGTTACGCAGGAAGCGCAGGCGAGTATTATAAAACATGTGATGCAGAAGATAAAACGGCTATTCATCCGATTGTTCCTCCGGATTGCGCGAGACCTCTGCCACGATAAGATTAGTGATGTCCGGGAGAAGCGACTCGTCGCCGAGAGATTTTATCGCTCCGCGCTCCGCAATCAGGTCGAGCCCGTGAACGGCGGCGATGCTTTTCAATGCTGCCCGGAACTTCTCATTTGCACGCAGCAGCAGGACCCAGTATTCTGGGTCGCTCTCGTTCAAATTCCTTTCGTCGATAAGCTTAAATGACCGGATATGGGGGAAGACTTCGTCAATGGCTATCGTAGAAGGCTTCGAAAAAGAGGAACAGTCCCCATAATAAACTTTCTGCTTGTCGATAACATCGTACTTCGGCCCGTCGGCCGCCGCACTTGCACAAAAGGCTGCGGCAAATAGAAATACTGCGGCAATTCTTATCAGCCTCATGTCCTATACCCCCTAAGACAGGCGATACTGAATTATACTACCCTGTTCGCCAAGGTCAAGTTGAATGGCTGTAGCCGTGGCCTATTAAAGCCATTGCTTCCGACCTCGTCTTGGCGTTGGTTCTGAAAATCCCTCTGACGACGCTCGTCGTCATGTGAGAGCCGGGCTTCTTCACGCCGCGCATTGTCATGCAAAGATGCTCGGCTTCCATCACAACCATGACTCCCTTGGGACTGAGCCTTTCCATTATCGCCTCGGCTATCTGCGTCGTAAGCCTTTCCTGAACCTGAAGCCTTCTCGCGCATATCTCGACGACCCGGATGAGCTTGCTTATGCCCGTAATCATCTTGTTCGGCACGTAGGCGACGTGGCAGATTCCCCTGAAAGGCAGCAGGTGGTGTTCGCATGTCGAGTAGAACGGGACATCCTTTATCAGGATTATCTCGTCATGTTCCTGCTGGCTCAGGACCTTTATTACTTCTCTCGGGTCCTTCTCGATGCCGCTATATAGCTCTTCGCACATCCTGCAGAACCGGTCGGGGGTTTCTTTCAGTCCCGCCCGGTCAGGGTTGTCGCCTATGCCTTCGAGCAGCATTTTGACTGCTTTTTTAATCTTGTCGTGGTTCAATTTTGCTCCCGGTTTTACAAAATATCCAGTTGTTCGAGCACTTCAATCAATTGCCGCTTGTTTTTTTCTTCCATATTAACCAACGGCAGACGGAATTCTTCCCTAATTTTTCCCATTGCCGCAAGAGAAGTTTTTACGGGAATCGGGTTTGTTTCGATAAAAAGCGTCTTGAAAAGAAGTGAAAGCCTTCGATGGACGGCGAGGGCCTTGTCATTTTCACCTCCGAGATAAGAATCCACGAGGCTTTTCATCTGGGCAGGAACCACGTTGCTGGCGACCGAGATTACTCCCTTTCCTCCTACCGACAGTATGGGAAGCGTCAATCCGTCGTCTCCCGACAGAATGGTCAATGATGTATTCGCCGCTATACGCGAAACCTGGCCGAGGTCGCCGCTGGCCTCTTTCACGGCCGCGATGTGTTTTCCTTCCGCCAGGCGCTCGACTATCCCGGCAGGCACGTTGGAGCTTGTCCTTCCCGGCACGTTGTAGAGAACGATGGGGATTTTTACCGCCTCGGATATCGCGACAAAGTGCCTGTATATTCCTTCCGGGGTGGGCTTGTTGTAATACGGAGAGATGACAAGCGCGGCGTCCGCGCCCGACTTCTCGGCGTGCCTGGTCATCTCGATTGCCGTGGCCGTCGAGTTGGAGCCCGTCCCGGCAATCACCTTGACTCTGCCGCCGACCTTGTCGATTACGAAATCGACTACCTCGGCATGCTCCTTTTCCGTAAGGGTCGCCGATTCGCCGGTGGTTCCGCACGGTACTATGCCGTCCACGCCCTTTTCAATCTGCCATTCGACGAGTTCGCCGAACGCCCCGTAGTCCACCTTGCCGTCCGCAAACGGAGTTACTGTCGCGGTATGAACACCTTCAAACATATGTTTGCTCCCTAACCTATCTTTCCAGAAGGCCCTTCATGTCTCTTACTGCAATCTCGAGCCCGGTGAAGACCGAGCGCGAGATTATGCTATGGCCTATATTGACTTCTTCGATTTCCGGGATTTCCACCACCGGTCGAACGTTGTGGTAGTTCAGTCCGTGCCCGGCGACGACCCTGAGCTTGAGTTCGGCCGCCATCTCGGCCGCCGCCCGAAGGCGCTTGAGCTCGCGGTTTGTCGTTCTTTCCGTCCTCGCGTTCGCGTATGCGCCGGTATGGAGCTCGACCGTGTCGGCGCCCGTTTCAGCCGAGGCCTGAACCTGTTCGGGGTCTGGGTCGATAAAGAGGCTCACCTTTATCTTTCCTGCGTGAAGGCGCTTTATCGCGGCTGCGATTTTTTTCTTGCCCGCGACGGCGTCGAGGCCACCTTCGGTCGTAACTTCCTGCCTGCGCTCCGGCACGAGGGTGACGGTTTCCGGCTTTACTTTGAGCGCTATCCTGACAATAGGCTCCGAGACCGCCATCTCGAGGTTGAGCGCCGTGAAAACGCTTTCGCGCAGCAGCAGAAGGTCCCTGTCCTGGATGTGGCGCCTGTCTTCTCTCAGGTGTATGGTTATCTGGTCCGCGCCCGCCATCTCCGCGATATGCGACGCGAACAACGGGTCCGGTTCGCGGCCTTTTCTCGCTTCCCTCAGCGTGGCGACGTGGTCAATGTTTACTCCGAGGCGTACGCTCAAAGTCTCCTCCCGTATGGTTAATGTCGCGTTGCATCTCAGCGCGCGAGCAAATCGCCCAGTGCGTGTTCCGAGAAAAACTGATAAAGCTGGTAGCCGCAATAAGCGGCGATTCCCGCAAGTCCGAGTATCGCGAACGATTTGACAATCAAAAGCGACGGGCTCCGGGTGTCGAGCATGTGCTCTTCGCCCTCTTCGAGATATTTTTCAATGTCTGCCGCGAGTTCGCCGCAGCTCTGGTATCGCAGGCTCTTGTCCCGCTCGATGCAGCGCATGCATATCTCCTGGACCGCAAGCGGGACATCTCGGTTTATTAGTCGCGGTTCGGGAGCATCTTCGCTTATTTTCTTGAGAAGTATTTCGATAGGCTGAGGAGAGTCGAATGGCGGGTCCCCGGTCAGCATCTCGTAAAGTACCGTGCCAAGCTGGTATATGTCCGTCCTCGCGTCGAACGCGGACGGCGACGCCTGTGCCTGGCATTGTTCCGGCGCCATGTATGCGGGCGTGCCCATCGCAAATCCGGAGCGCGTGAGCCGCCTCGACTGCTCCTCCTTGACTGCGAGCCCGAAGTCGGTAAGAACCATGCGGCCGGTGCCTTTTTCCATGAGTATGTTGCTCGGCTTTACGTCGCGATGGTATATCCCGTTTTCGTGCGCGTACTGTAGGGCCTTTGCTATGGTGAGCACGAATTCGAGGCTCTTTTTAACGTTCGGCTTGCTTCTAATCAGGAGGTCTTCGAGGCTCTCGCCTTCGACGAACTCCATGACGAAGAAATACTGCCCGCCGCATTCGTTCAGGTCGTAAATCGCCACTATGTTCGGATGCGACAGCCTTGCTATCGATTCCGCCTCGTGCTGGAATCTCTCGACTTCGTTTTCCGACGACCTTTTCTCGTCAAGCAGCATTTTAAGCGCGACCGTCCGCTTGAAATCCTTTCGCTTCGCCTTGTAGACTATCCCCATCCCGCCGCGGCTAATCTCTTCGATAAGCTCGTATTCGCCTATCCTGTGGCCTATCGCCGTCGATTTGTGCTCCTGCTCCGCCACTTCCGAGCTTTCGAGTTTGCGAGGCTCCTCCAGCATCCCCTCGCCGCACTTGCGGCATTCTATCTTCATGCCGGGCAGGAAGCCTTCAACGTTGAACTGCGTCGAGCACCGCGGGCACTGCAATATTTTTTTGTTCTGGCATTGGAGGAGCATCTCGACCTGTAGCATCGTCAGGTAGCCCTTCATTATCATTATCTGGCCGAGCCGGTGCTTCTTGCCCATCTCGTGCATGATGGCCTGCTCGCGGATGGCCTCGTGGACCTGCTCTTTGGTCGCAAGGCCGAGTTTGACTGCGAGCCTTCCGAAAAGGACTTCTTTTCTCGGCACTTTCAGAGTAGCGTGTTTCCTTCGAAGCCTTTTGTTCTGGAGGTCCATGGTTTTTCTGAGGTTCTCTTCGGAGATGTGGCCTTTTTCGAAGAGCAGGGCGCCGATTTTTTCCTTGCGTCCTCCTGACTGGAGCTTGACGCATTCCGCAAGCTGCTCCTTCGTAACGAAGCGTTTTGCGAGAGCGATTTTGCCGAACAGTATTTCGCTATCCTTGCTCAATCGGAACCTCCGCCCGAACAAACCGGGGCCGAAAGATTATAAGGCTGGCGCGGGGCGTGCGTCAAGGCTTTTGGCATGTCTTGACCCTCAGCAGGTCAAGGGAGCTTATTATGCCCACGACCTTGCCGTCTTCCACGACCGGGAGCCGGTGCAGCTCCTTTTCAAGAAGCAGCCTCGATGCATCATCGATTTGCGCGTCCGGCCCTACGGTTACAACGTCGCGGTTCATTATCTCTTCCACGAATATCCTTTCGCTTCGCGGGTAGAGGTCGTCGTGTCCGAGGTACTTCGATGAGATAAGCTCGTAGATGTCGGGGTCGACGAAATCGGGTTCGAGGCTTGCCACGTGGTAGGCGATTACGTCCTTTTCCGAGACGATGCCCGCGAGCCTGCCCTCTTCGGATACGACCGGGAGGGCGCTTATGTTGAACTCGCCGAGCAGGCGGCAGAGGTCCTTAACCGTAGTTCCCTCGAGAACCGTTACAACCTTCTCCGTCATTATGTCGCGTACCGTTGTCATGTTTTCCTTCACGAGCCGAAACGATATGTTACATCTGTAAGGTCGAGAATGGACAGCAGAAACTGGTTGCCCGTTATCCGCCCGAGTCCGCCCGAAAGGCAAGGGGTCTCGCCGTAGCCGCAGACGCCGTCCTTTAGCACTCCGGGCCCGCTGATTACCACCGGGACCGGGTCGGCACTATGTTCTCCAATGTCGCAGGGCGTCGAGTGGTCGCCGGTGAGGGCGAAGACAAGGCCGCCGAGTTTCTCCGATTCCGATATAATCAGGCCGCAGGCCTTGTCCACGGCCTCGATGAATTTCAGTTTTTCCGCCGGGTTGTTGTCGTGGCTGGCGATGTCGGGCCCCTTGAGGTGCATCATCACGATGTCGAAATCCTCGAGCGCTTCGAGCGCTTTTTTAGCCTTTTTCACGATGTCCGTATCCAGGTTGGCGGTGAAGGCGGGGTCGCTGATAACGGTAAATCCGGTCATCTTGGCGATGCCCTTAACGGTGCTTTCGCCTACCACGCATGCTCCTCGGATGTTGAATCTTTCCGCAAGGCTGCGCATGGGTTTCTTGATTCCCGCGCCCCTCAGAAGTACGTAGTTGGCGGGAAGAAGCCCCTTTTTGATTCTTTCCTTGTTGACTTCATGTTCGAGCAGCACTTCCCGCGCCCTGACGGCGAATTCCGTGGCGAGCCTGGCGGTTTTTCTCGCCGCTGCCGACTGTGCGAGGCGCGGTTTTATATCGAGGACCCTGTCGCCTTCCATGTCCGGCCCGGGGTCGCTCGGAGTCACCATATGCGAGAGCTTGTCGCCTCTCAGTACCAGCACCGCGCGATGCTCGGTAGCCGCCCGGAAAATCACTTCCGTTCCGTCATCGAGCCTGATTTCGTTAAGCGCATCGGCAAGCGCGCTCGTGCCTTCCCTTATTCTCGATGCGCGGCGCGATACTATGAGCCCGTCGTCCCTTACCGTGGCGAAGTTGGCGCGGAAAGCGACATCCGTAAGCTCCATTTGTATGTCCACGCCGGCGGCTTCGATTGGGCCGCGCCCGCAGTATACGCGAAGAGGATTGTAGCCGAAAATGGCGAGCGTACCCACGTCCGTTCCGACCCTTATCCCTGGTGATAGCGGGTCCATCATCCCGCATATCCCCTTTTCGGCAAGCCTGTCGAAGTTGGGGGTTTTTGCGGCTTCGAGCGGCGTATGGCCTCCGAGGCTCTCAATGGGCCGGTCGCCTATCCCATCCTGGATTATCACGAGCGCTTTCTTGGTCATTATCTCTTTTCCGTTTTCTGCGAGTGTTCCGCGCGGTATTTGTCGAACGCCTTTTGCGCAGTTTCCATTATCGCCTCGGCAAGGCCGCTCTTCTCGGGCTCGACGCCGACCGGGACGTTCTGGCAGAACGCCGCTTTTAGCCCCGCATTAAGCGCCATCGGCACCGCCACCTGCATACTTGCCGCTTTGAGTTCGGTAAGCAGCATATCCGGCTTGTCTTTATCGTTCGAGGGACTTAGAAGAGAGGGAAGCTCGTTCTTCAGCATGCCCCTATCAGAGAGATGAGAAGTTACTCCGGTCACCTTGCACCCGTATTCGGATTCGAGGTGGGATGCGAGTTTCGCGGCGATTTCGGCTGGTGCGGACGTTGCGAAGACGACCTTTCTGCCTTCCAGCGGTTCAGAGGGCTCGGGTCTGAGTACCACCGTTTTTATCCGAGCATTTTCGTTCGTGGCTCGAATGGCGCTTACGAGGTCGCGCACTTTTTCCGGGTTCGAAACCGGCTCCTCGCAGCCCGTTATCACGACCATGTCCGCATTTCTCAAAAACGCCGACATGAAAGGTTTTTCCAGTTGTTCGAGAGGCAGGGATGCGCTTGCCGCGACGATGCTCGCGTCGGTCCTGACCGGCGGTGCGGTATTGCCGCTACCCTCGTAAATATGGAAGTCGCATTCCAGCGAGTTGGCGAGTTCGGCGCCTTCCCGCACCGTCGATAGGAACGGAGAACCTGCAAGTCCGCCGCCCGCTCGAAAACATCCAATGGTCGGGAGTTTGGTGAAAAGGGCCTCTTCGTAATTGTCGCTTGCGGCGTGGCGGCCTTTTCCCGCCTCTTCGACGAGGAATTCGGGCGTGATTTCGAGATTGTCGCCTCTGATTAGAAGCGGTTCGGCAGGTCCGCCGCGGCCCATCGTGAGTATTACCGGTTTGAATCCGGAAGCTGCAATCTTTCTCGCGGCATAAGAGCATACTGCCGTCTTGCCCACCCGCTTGCCCGCGCCGAGTATGGCAAGCGACGGAGCCTTGGGCAGGTCGGGGGAGGGCGGCGCGCTGAAGCTGAAATCCGGGCCCGTATAGGATACTCCCGAGGACAAGGCTTCGTTCGCAAGTGCGAGCCTGTCTCGCATGTCCAGAAGGGGAGGGCCGCTCATGTCCAGGATTACGTCCGGTTTGAACTTGGCGCACGCCTCGCGAAGGGCTATTTTGAAGTCGGTCGCGGCGGTAAGAATCGGTATTTCGAGCTGCGAAAGCGAATCGATGGAGCCGAGCTTTCCGGGCTTTCCGAGGAAAAGAGCGCCCGCCACCGAGTAGCCGAGGTTGTTTTCGGCGTGCCGCATGGCTGCGGTAAGAACGTGCAGGTAATGATGCCCGTCGATAAGCATTATCGCCTTATTGCCCGTCATCGGTTTCCCCCGCATGCTCTTCTTTTGCTCTACCGCAAATGTTGCTCGATTGTATTGCATTGAAAATATGCGCAAGTGCGTTTTCGACTGACAGGTCGGTATCGACGTTGTCGAAGACGGGCACCCCGTCCTTTTTCGCGCATTGAATTACGTAATCCCTTATCTTGCAGATGTTTTCGAAGTTCTTGACGTACGTTGCCGCCGGGCGCTTCCTGGCGAACCGCTGTCTGCGCTTGAAGCGCTGAAGGTGCTCCTCCCTCTCGCTGACCGTCAGGTCGAATTCCACTATGCAGGCTTCGGGGAAGTCTTCCCTTGCGATGAGCCCCGGGATTATATGAACCCCGTTGATTATCAGGTCCACGTTTTCCTGAATCGCCCGCTTTATCATGGCTTCTACGCCCACGTTGACGAGGAGCGACTGCTGGTGATAGCCGACGAGAACTTCGTCCGTTTCATAGCCCGGCGGAAGCCGCAACTGCTTGCCGACGAGATAGGACGATTTATGTACCGCGGGCAGCAGTTTCTCGGAGAACATTGTCCTGAGCATTTCGCGTATCGTGTCGGTCGAAACGACTTGGGTTATCTCCATGCGCGAGGCGAGTTCGAGTGCGAGAGTCGACTTGCCTGCGCCGGTGGGGCCGCCTATGAGAACGATAAGCGGAGAGTCCGAAGCGACCATGTCGCGCCAAATCATATATCGGCTCGCGGCTTCTTCGCCCTGCTTCCTGAGCAGCTCCGCGCAGACAAGCTGTCTGAGTTCGTCGATTCTGATTTCCGCAACCTTTTGTTTTACAAGGTTTCTCTCTATCTTTTGTGCGATGGATATGGCGGAATGTTGGTCGATTGCCGTGACCCTGAGCGACCTCGCCAGAAGCCCCTTGGAAAACGGCACATCCCGGTCGCCTCCCTTTATCACGACGGTCGCCGGAGTGCGGCCGGTTCCTCTCTTGTAACTTTCGACAATAACGGCGGGATATTCACGTTCGAGAACCTCTATGACGAACTCGCGCAACTCTTCCTTTTTGTACCTCGGCTTGTCCAGATGAGTTTGGATGTCAAGCGCGATTGTATACGCGGTAACGGGGTCGAGCCCGCTCTTGACGAGCGACCTTGCAAGGATTCCCCGCGAGAACGGCAGCTCGCCTGAGGTTCCCTCGATTACCGGTACGCTCGGATTGTCTGCCATTTTTGTCTGCTCCACCGGGGCTGGCTATATGTCACTGACTTTTTCGACAGCCTCTTCGCTTGTTTCGACGCCGGGCTCGGCGCCGTCTTTCACTTCCTTCTTGTCCTCAGTCAGGATGAACTGCAGCATGGCCAGTACCACGCCGACGAGTATGAACGCGTCCGCGAGGTTGAAGTTCGGCCAGTGGTTCTTCCTGATATAAAGCAGGAGGAAGTCTCTAACCGCCCCGTAAAGAATCCGGTCGACGAGGTTGCCGATTACGCCCGATAGAATCAGCCCGAGATAAAGCTGCACGACCGGGGCTCTTCCATTGTTCGAGCGGAGGTACCATATCACCACCGTCGTCGCTATTATCGAAACAATAATCGTCACGAATATCGGCGCCCGTATCCCGAAAATAATCCCCGGGTTCCATACCGGCTCGAAGTCGAAAATGCCGGATATGACCGAAACTCTTTCGTGCAGCCGTAAAAAATGAAAGGCAGCCCACTTGCTTACAAGATCAGCTGCCAGCGCAATACCGAAGACAATCCCGAAAAGGATTCTCCTGTCGATTATTACATTCTTTTCTTTTCCTGCTCCAGGTTTGCCTGACAGGAAATGCAATGTTCCGCGTAAGGTATTGCTTCCAGTCTCGCCTTTTTTATTCTCTTTCCACATTCTTCACAAAGACCGTATTCCCCTTCTTCAATCTTGTTGAGGGCTTTTTCTATCCTCGACATGGACTCGCCCTTGTTCTCCATAAGCTCCAGCGTCAACTCCTGCTCGTAGTTGTCCGAACTCACGTCCGCCAGATGCACCGGCATGTTGGACAAGTCTCCGCTCGCTTCCTGCCTGTTTTTCTTGAGCGCCTCGTTGCCCATCTGATGAATGTCGCCCGCAAGAAGCGCACGCTGATTCTCCAGCTTTTTCCTGTAGGGTTTCGCCTCGGTTTTTGTCATTTTCTTTGTTCTGGACGGCATTTTCCACTCCTGTAAATACCCTGAAAAGCGCATAAATATAGCTTCAGATGCCGTACCTGTCAAGTGTTTTGTCAAGCCGGGCGCCAAACTTTCCGATTTATAAGTGTGGAAGCTCTTATCGGACAGTTTATCGACTACCTCAAGGTCGAGGCCGGCCTCGCGCCAAATACTATTGCTGCCTACGGGCGCGACCTCGGGAAGTTCTTCGATTACCTCGGCGAAAACAACATTTTCGACCTCTCCTCCATAACCCGCGCAACCATCGAGAATTACTTCACTCTCCTCAATTCCTCCCACTCCGGCCGGTCGGTCTCCCGCGCCATTAGCACTCTCAGGACGTTTTCGCGTTTCGCAGTCGATTCCGGCGTGCTTAACGTAAGTTTCATGCAGGGTATTTCCGCTCCCAAACCGCGCCGCAGTTTGCCGGAAACCCTTACGGAGCAGGATGTTACGAATCTCATTGAGGTCAGGGCGGCCAAGGGCGCGTTTGCGGGCCGCAACCGGGCGATTATGGAACTTCTCTACGGTTGCGGGCTTCGCGTCTCCGAGCTCTGCTCCCTCGACCTTGACTCCGTCAACTTCGATTTCCGCTACCTCACCTGCATGGGCAAGGGCTCCAAGGAGCGTCTCGTACCCGTCGGCGGGGCTGCAATCAGGGCGATTCGCGACTATACGGGCTCCGCGCGTATCGAGCTTGCCAAACCCGCCTCCGGCAAGGCGCTTTTCCTCACCAGGACTGGCAAGCGAATCCGCCGCGAGGATGTTTTCCGGGTGGTCGAGAAGCAAAGGCTCGCTTCCGGTATCAAAAAGCATGTCTCGCCCCACGTCTTCCGACATTCGTTCGCGACCCATCTTCTTGAGAACGGGGCGGATTTGCGTGTCGTGCAGGAGATGCTTGGCCACGCCAACCTCTCGACGACCCAGATATATACCCATGTCGAGTCCAAACGCCTCCAGAAACTCCACGCAATGTACCATCCGAGGGGATGAACCCGCAAACTTTAATGATAAAGTTTGCGATGCCGGGGCTTTGATTGAGTATTTGACTTGCCGCAGGCAAGCCAAGCAGTAAAAGCGAAAGGCTAAATTATACCATTTTGTCTTGTTTTGGCTGCTATCACTCGTCTGTAAAACTAAACCCTTACGTACCAACGACTTACGACAAAATTTTACAGATTCGTAAAGGTCTCGGCGCTCCTCCCCGCAAGTTTTCATTGCAGCCAGATTGACGTAATTCCTTGTTTTCAAAGGAGTTGCGTCAGATTTACCATATGTCGCTTGCCGTAACATCTTATTCTGCCTCAAGTTACGTCGAAATTCGGGTCATAGCGAGGACGAACGAAGTGAGGACGCGGCAATCTAATCAAATAAGGATTTATTTAGCTCGCTTTGCTCGCTATCAGATTGCTTCGTCGTTCTTAGAACTCCTCGCAATGACAGTCACTCACTTTTTCCTTTGGCTATCGTCCATTGGCCGTTTTCCCGCATCCTCATATATTATTACCCGGCTGAGTTCTCAGCGGTTTGATTCCTTTCCACGCTCAGCCCGGTTTTTCAACAGACCGACTGTAGAGGCAATCTCCAAACGGGATTTTTCATAGTGGTTTTGCCGCTTGTCAGCGTCACCCTCTGCGATAACTACCGGCGGTCTGAGATGCAATATCTCCTATATATATGACACCGTTTTAGGGGTACAACAAGCAGAAAAAATGAGAAAAATTCAAAAAAACTTTTCTGAATTTCATAAGTCCTTTTATTGCAAGGAGTTACAGCAAAAAATATTTTTCGGGGAAAATCGGGATTTTCGCATAAGAAACATTCTTCTTGCGGACGGCAGGTTTGCGTGATATATTTATGAAACAAGCATTCCGACTGAAAGGAAGCAGAGATGAATCATTTCAAGACTACCATCCCGTTGTTTTTTACCGTTATTCTGCTCGCGGGTTGCGGGCAGATACAGGGTATGAGCCTGCCCTTCGTGCCTTC
>Ga0272442_10000216_pt1 | contig 96949 bp, 103 predicted proteins | sample SSMForm2O_FD_200262 | JGI IMG/M metagenome (GOLD analysis project Ga0272442, IMG submission 200262) | Marine sediment archaeal communities from Little Sippewissett salt marsh, Falmouth, MA, United States - SSM-Form-2O | ecosystem: Environmental > Aquatic > Marine > Wetlands > Sediment ...
CGTTCCACCAGAAACATCGATACATCATGGTGGTTTTGGAAGCGATGGTTCTGAATGGTATAGTCAAACACAACGAATATCTTTTTCAGCTAAAGATTGGACGAGAGTAATAAATACATACTATCGAATAGATGAAGGAGAATGGATAAGATACATCCCTGAAGAACAAGCACTTATACCAGTCGGCTCTGAAGGCATGCATACAGTAGAAGCTTACTCGACAGATTACTATCATAACGAGGAAACGCCAGTATCAGAAACCTTTGGAATTGATAAAACAAAACCAACAATAAACGTAGATCTACAAGGAGACATGGTACAAGGACAATACATAACACCAGTAACAGTAACTATTACAGGTGAAGATGGGCTATCAGGAATTGATAAATTTACGTACCAAATAATGGGAAAAACTCAATTTATGGATTACACAGGTCCATTTGAAGTAACAGAACAATGTCATATTCACTGCGTATCAATAGATAAAGCAGGAAATAAAGCTGAAGAAATAATGCAAGTTCCAATAGAGGGACCACCTACTAGTCTTACAATAAAAGGTCCTGGTAGAGGCCAACCTGGTGTACCATTACAGTTTACAGTTAGATCTGTTGATGTATCACCAACCTCAGAAGACAATATATTCTATTATATCGACTGGGGAGATGGAAACGTAGAAGAATGGATTGGACCATATGACTCATTTGAAGAAATAACAGTAGAACATATATACAACGAAGATGCACAATATACAGTAACAGTAAAAGCAAAAGACCAACTTGGTGCAGAAAGCGAAGAAGTAACATTATCAATAAGCATTCCAAAAACAAAAAACAAGATGCCAAATATTTTCACATTATTCGAAAGAATACTAGATAGATTACCAATATTAAAAACAATAATAATCTTTCTACAACAATTCTAAACCTCTCTCTTTTTTTTTCTCTTTTTTTTTTAATTTTTTGTAACTAAAAAAAAATTTTTATTTTATTTCAAGGCTTGGATCACCAAAAAGCTCCCATTGCTGAACCATCTTAGTATCCATCTCATCATTATTACTTATAAACATATTTAAATAATCAGAGATAGCCGTCTGATGAACTTTACCTAGTACTCTTAAATCATCATTCTGGTATAGTTTAAAAAACCTAAGCTCAAGCCATCCATCGTAAATCTCAAGATAATCATTGACGCCATTAAAATCAGAATCACCGAGAGCATGAGTACCAAGAGCAGTATTTGCAATAGTTGCAATACTACCACGATTCTTAAGACTAGTAAGCTCCCAAGCCCAACAATTAGTAAAACTTGCATCTCTTATATCAAACTGACCATTGTTACACCCGCCTACTAGAGTTACAGGGTATTTGTTTTTATTTCTCAAAAAAAACATATTCATCTGATTATAAAACTTAATATAACCAAAAGGTCCAAGTGTAGGAGCCCAGCCAGTGGCATCAGGTGGAAGATGAATTCCCCATGCTGAAGGACTACCATGGCCACAGAAATAAGCAAAACCAGCGCCTTTGTTAAAGGCTTTATTGATATCTCTCGTAGTAAAAGTACCATCAAGAGTAGTATAAAGCTCAACAGGCTCAAAATCAGACATGATCTCTTTTGCTTTATCCATTATTAGAACTCCTTCATTTATCTGATCTTCATCTGGCCAGTGATCACCAGAGATCAAAATAATATTTTTAAACCAATTACCAGGATCTGTTTTTTCATAGTTAATTATTTTATCAATTACAAAAGACAACTGAACCTTGTTTCTACAAGGCAGTCTGCCTAGTCTTACATCTGGATAAAGATCCATTTCATCTATTACTTTATTCTGATATTCAGCATAGATTTTATTCATATTTGTATCCCAGCTAGAAAAATTTCCTTCACTATCATATATATCTGCAAAATATAAATCACTTAAAAAACTGGGTTCAGGGTCTTCTTGAGTTCCTTCACGGATTAAAACATGACTATAACGAACTGGTACATACCAATTCTCCGACTGACCTTGTCTACCACCAATTAGTAAAACATATTTAATTCCAAGTTGTTCAATAGAGTTTTTAATATAATATTTAATTTTCTCAGCTTCATCACGACCTGTAGTACTACCATATATTTCTTCAACAGTTACAAGTTTTGTCTTAATACCATTATCCTCTTTAAAACTAACTAGTTCAGATAAACTATTCTCAAAAGCCTGAGGTGCAATGATTAAAAGATCTTTTTCAGAACAATCAGAGAAGATAGGAGTTTTCGGCTCCTTAAAAATTATATTTATCTCCAAATCCTGAATTGACTCAACTCTATATTCAGTAGGAAAATAAGTAACGGGGTTAATCCTAACATTTAAAATTGTTCTAATCTCATCATCAACTAAACCACCACCAGTTGTATATGAGACAAAACTAGAGGGAAACATTTCAGGGTTATTATAAATATTTTCATCTTCTTCTGTAATAGTTGAACAAGAACTATAAGAAATCATATTAGAAATTGGAGAACTAATAGGCTCGTTATGAGAAAACACAACATCTACAATCTTAGTTCCTAATTCAAAATCATAAGTAGATATAAGATATGGCAAAACAGGCCTACCATCGCCTTTACTAAAAAGAGTAGTCTCATTTAACCTAACAAAAGAATAACCATTTTTTTCTTCTACAATAGGCTTTGAAAAACTCCATTTCTCCTCGATTAAATTAGCACCTTTAGGGATAAATAGTTTATCAACTTCTTCATCCTCTTCTGCTTCATAACCTATTAAAACTAAAAAAGCAGATAAAGCAGCAATAAGCAAGATAATTGCTACTAAAACAGATATTATTATAATTTTGTTACTCTTCATAATTTAGACCTCATAACTTATATGTATTATACACTTAATATAATAAATATATTACATTAATATATAATTTTCGAAGAATTTAATAAAAAAAGGTGATAAATATCATTAAAACATTTTTTCTAGATAGAATATAGTTAAAAATAAAAAGAGTAATAGAAAAAGCATAATTTTATAAAACAATTATTAATGCATGATAATGGGTGGTTTCTACGGTTGTAAATATTGACCGAATATTATCAAAAAGAGCAAAAAGACTAAGATCATCAGAAATAAGAGAATTACTTAAAGTAACACAATTACCAGGTATGATATCTCTTGGAGGAGGATTACCAAATCCAAAAGCATTTCCTATTGAAATAATTCACGAATGTATAGAAAAAACATTTGACAAAAATATCCATAATGCACTTCAATATGGAACAACAGAAGGATTAACTCAGCTTAGAGGTGTTCTCTCTGAAAGGATGAAAAATCAAAAAAACATAAATGCTGAGATGCATGAAATAATAGTTACTAGTGGGGCACAACAGGCATTGTCATTATTAGGCCTCTGTTTAATAGACCCAGGTGATACATATCTAACTTGTGTTCCAGCATATCTGGGGGCTATACAAGCTTTTCATGCATATGAAGCTAATTGCGAATCAATTCCAATGAATTCTGAGGGTATAGATGTTGATTCATTACGTAGAAATATCGAAAGACTTAGAAGAACCGGAATTAACCCAAAATTTTTGTATACCGTTCCAACTTTTCAAAATCCTAGTGGAGAAACAATGAGTGTTGACCATAGGAAAAAAATACTTGAAATTGCAAGCGAATATGATTTTTTAATAATTGAAGATGACCCATATGGTGATTTAGTATTTGAAGGAAAACCAATGCCTCCGATAAAATCTTTTGATACAAAAGGAAGAGTTATTTATCTCAGTACTTTTTCAAAAATACTTGCACCTGGTTTTAGAATAGGATGGATGGCAGCATCACATGAAATCATCGAAAAAATTGTTCTAGCAAAGCAGGCAACTGATTTATGTACAAATGTTTTTTCCCAATATGTAGCATATGAATATGTAAATGGTGGTTATTTAGATAAACAGGTTAAAGAAATTAGTAAAATGTATAAACGCAAGAGAGACATAATGATTGATGCTATCAAAAAATATTTCCCGAAACAAGTAAAATGGACAGTACCTAAAGGTGGGATGTTTATATGGATAACATTACCAAAAAATATTGATACTAGTGTTATGCTTCAAAAAGCATTAACAAAAAAAGTAGCTTATGTTATTGGTGAAGCTTTTTACCCTGAGGGTGGTAACTATAATTCAATGCGATTGAATTTTTCATACTCTGATGACAAAACAATAGTAGAAGGAATAAGACGTTTATCAGAAGTTATAAAAGAAGAACTTCAAACTGTTTATCAACAAGATGTAATTCTTCCTGAAGGAGTATAAAAAAGTTATATAATTTATTCAAAATATTTTTATCTTTTTTTTTCATAGAAAGTTATTTATATAAAGTTATAATTATGGGCAAAATAATATATTAATAGGGTTTTAAAAATGGGTAAAAAACAGATAACAACAATAATGATAGTTATATTAATGTTAACAGTAATTTTTAACAACATTATAACTATAACAGAAGCAAAAGGCGATTATGGTTTAGACGAAGAATTACTTTTTTCTCATACACCAGACGAAAGCAATAACGGAGTTTTAGAAACAGACTGGGAAACCGACAATAAAGGTTATTCATATCTAGCTATGAGTTTTACTGCAGAGACTAATTATGGATTAGGCGTAAGCGGCATTATAAGATTCGGAGAATGGAAAACAATATTTGAAAGAGTAACAGTTATTGTCTCTGATTCAAGAACAAAAAATTTCGATTCATCAAATATTGAAGGAAAAACCTCTTTTTTTATAGTTGATACAGCAATACCTGCATATTTCTATGTAACATGTAACGGTTTAACACCAGGTAATGAATATTATTTGATTTTCAGATGGAAATATACAAACGGTATCTCTGGTGTCTACAGAGATACAAATAAAGGAAACCCTGACTCAGTATCATATGAATATGTTGGAGGAGATCAAACATGGCATGAAAGTGATTATGATTATAATTTAATACTTTATCAAATCAGTAATACTCCACCAGCTAAACCAGAATCACCTAATGGGCCAATAGACGGTGAATTAGGCGAGGAATACACTTTTACAACACGTACTACGGACCCATCAGATCATAATATTAGTTATAACTGGGATTTCAACGGTGATTATGAAATAGATCTTGGATCAAATTTTTACACTTCAGGAAACACTGCATCTAGCAGTTATATATGGACTGAAACTGGAACATATAATATCAGAGTACAAGCAATAGATGAATTTGGAGGATTAAGCCCTTGGTCAGATAAAGCAACTATTCAAATCACAGAATCAGAAACTAACCATATGCCTGATAAAACAAGTAAACCTGGAGGAATAAACGAAGGATATGTTGGAACAAAATACAAATTTTCATCATGGTCATATGACAATGATGGAGATCAAATAAAAATTGGATGGGACTGGAACAACGATAACCAAGTAGATGAATGGGGAAGCTGGATAGACAGCGGAGCAACTGATACAGCATATAAAAAATGGGACTCAGAAGGTACATATAACATCAAAACAAGAGCAAAAGACAACCATGGAAAAACAGGACCATGGTCAGTAACTAAACAAATAAAAATTACAAGAGGAACCATTGGATCCACCTATTACCCAGAAGATTATGGTACACCATATGAATATGGAGATACTCATCTAATAGATTTATATGGGAGTTTATTTACACCAAAAGCAGAAGAGGATACAGGCGGAGTAGGAGTATTTACCAAAGCTGACGCACTACCAGATATCATGCAAATCTATGGTTCAGCAACAGCAGAAGCATGCCAGAGATTAGATTTTTATGTTGGACGAGAAAAAGAACTTCAAATTGATGCAGAACTATTATACACCGGAGCAAGATTAAGCACATTAGCATCATATGCACAAAACTTAAAACTATGGATGATAGATGATATAAACAATAAATACGAAGAGGAATTAAATTATCCATGGGAAGCAGACTATATTGTAACAAAAATACTTGAATACTTATTTACAATGAAATTCGTTTCTTATTATGTAAAAACAGTACCTTATTTCTCAGTTGACTTAGGATTAAAAATCGTAAAGATAACAAAAGTCTCAACAACAATAATAAGCACAGCAACATTATTTTTAATAGCAGAGATGATCTTTTTCATATCCCAAATACCCGGATATTCAGACCTAAACTCACATTTAATGAGCTTAGAAGAAAACGATTGCGCAGAAATCAAACATATCAAGTTTTCACATACATTCCAACCAGGTGAACATAGCATATGGGTCGGACTTAAATCAAAATCAGATGCAGTATACCTAGGACAAAGCATGTCATTTGGAGTAGGACAAGTACAAAACATACACATAGACGGATTAGCACCACCACAAGATCCATCTTTAGATATACCAACAAATGGATACTTAGGAGAAGAAATACAAGTAAAAGCCTCATGTATAGATCCAAATAACGACGACGTTAAATATAAAATAAAATGGGGCGATGGAGAAACAACAACCAGCAACTATTACGATAGCGGAGAAGAAACAACAATAACACATTCATATGAAAACCCAGGCGAATACGAAATAGAAGTCACAGCAATAGACATAGATAAAATGGAAACAAAATATCCAGGAACATTTACAATAACAATAGTAGACGATCAGATAAAACCAAATTTAAATATTATCACACCAGACAATGGAATATACATGTTTGGTAATTATTATCCAGTTTCATATTTTCCATTCTCTGTTATTATAGGCGATTTAGAAACTGAAGTTGATGCAATAGATGTACAATCAGGTATCAAAAAAGTAAAATTCGAACTAGATGATGAAACAGTAAAAGTAGATGAAACATCACCATATAATTGGTATTGGAATACACCATCAAAAGGATATTGTGAATTACAAGCAACAGCAATAGACAACTCTGATAATTATAATACAGACCTACAAAAAGTACATTATTTTAATTTTGGTTCAACAACGATGACAGTAAATAAAAAAGTTACAAACACCGATGATATAACAGATAAAACAAATTGGGAATTAAAACTAAAATCAGACACATCAACAAATCAAGAAGTAGAATCAACAATAGATGATTTAAACAACTTCTCAAATTCTTCAATAAGTTTCAGATATGAGATAAATTATGGTGATGGATCCCCATTAGACATAATAGAAAAACAATATCCCTTATTAGAGATAGAACATGTTTACAAAAACAACAAAAACTACACGATAAAAATAAAACAAATAACAACCCTAACAATTGATAATCAGACATTTACACATACAAAAACAATTGAGAATTCAGTAGGAAAAAAGACTAAAAATAAAATATATAATTTTCCAATAATAAACAAAATACTACAAAAAATACCATTACTAAAACATTTATTTCAAATAATAAAATCAAACTTAAACATAAACTAAACTAATTATAAAAAACCATAAAACTCTCTCTTTTTTAATATTTTAATAATAATATTTAAATATTCTAAATATATTTCATCTACAGAGAGGAACTAAAGATGAAAATAAAAACAATAATAACATTTTTTGTAATATTTATTTTATGCTCAACAGCAATATCTGTCTCTGGTTTAAAAATAAATACTACTAAAGAAAAAATTGAAGAAAAAAACGAACAAAAAATAGGTAAATCCGGTGACAACTGTGCATTTTTCATAGCTGGATCAGGGACAATAGATTGGCCAAGTTCAGGGGCGATATTTGAAAGAGTTGCAACAAATGCAAAAAACATGTTTGATTCATATGGAAACTACAAAACTTGGATAAAAATAAAACCAAACAGGAGAGATGTAAAAGATGTTATTGAAAACCAGATACCAAATAATTTAGGAAATAACAAACAAATATTCATCTATATCGGAGCACATGGAGACATTGCAGGATCACTACTTATGAAATTCTCAATACTTTTATTACCAATTTCAGTATCAACTTATGATTTATCCTCATGGATAAATAACATGGAATCCAAATTATCTAAAAAAGGAATATCTTATTCATATCTTACAATAGTAATAGAATCATGTTACGGTGGACAGCACATATCTAGTTTAAGTAAAAACAAAAGGATAGTAATAACTTCAACAGATCATGATAGTAGTGCTTATGGAAATGATGCAGGTGAAATGTATTTTTCAGATACATTCTTTGGAGCTATCTCAAATGGTGAAAGCTATGGTAGAGCTTGGGAAGTAGCTGATCAAAAAATAGATAACATGCCTTCTATAAGAGTTCAAAATCCACAACTAGAGGATACTGGTAATCAAAAATCAGTTGGAACAGATGATCCTGATATTTTACCAATTTGGGATGGAGATAATAATTATCCAAATGCAAAAGATGGAAAAATAGCTAAAAATTATAAACCAAATTCAAAAGCCAAGGTTAAGTATAAACAATCTACATTGATCAAATTTCCAATATTGCAAAGACTTTTCCCAGATTTGTTTAAACCAAGAGAAATCGGATACTAATCAAATTTAATATTATTCTGACTTTTTTTCTTTTTTTAATCTATCAATAGTTTTATATACAATTAAAGATTATTATTATTAATATAAAATAAAAATAGCATTTGGTGCTGATAATTGAAAAAAAAATTAATAATCTGTCTGATAATTATTCTATTTTTAATAAATACAGTACCAATCCAAACAAGTGCAAATAAAAAAATCATAATGTCCACCTTTGAAACTAATGATTATATAGACTATACAAATAATGACAGTACTATAAATATTGAAAGAAATGAAGATTTTATAGATCACCCAGCAGTTACAACTTGTGGCGATGGAACTGAAGAAAACCCTTACATAATTCAGAGTTGGAGAGTAAAAAAAATAATTATAAAAAATACAAACGTTTTTTTTGAAATAAAAGACTGTTTTTTATATGATGGATATCCAATATACTTTTTTCGTGTTACAAATGGAAAAATAGATAATTGTTTATTTGAAAAAGATAAAGGATTCAAAGCTATAGAGTTGAAATGGTCTACAAATATTTTAATAAAAAACTGTATAATTAATAATTATCTTCACGCTTTTTATTTAAATTATTATTCTAATAATAATCTTATAGATAACTGTGAGATAAATGATCTAGGAAATCAAAATGAAGCATTTATTTTAGATTCCTCAAATTATAATGAAATTAAAAACTGTAATATTAATGAGTTTGATACATATGGTTTTAGACTAGTAGAATCTTCTAATAACAATATTCATCATTGTAAAATCAAAAATGGTGGATGGTATGGTTTTGAGTTATATATGTCAAATCAAAATCAAATAAAAAACTGTGATGTAACAGAATGTTTAGAAGGAATACGTTTAGAGAGATGTAATAATAATCAGATATATTACAATAATTTTTACAATAATGAAGAAACAAATGTTTATACATCATTGATCGGTGCTAATATTTGGGATGATGGTGAAATAGGAAATTACTGGGATGATTACTCAGGAAAAGATAATGACAATGATGGTATTGGTGATTCATCTTATAATATTGCGTCTGATGAAAAAGATAATTTTCCTTTAAAACAGTCATATGAGACTCCTTTTCCACCAAATGTTACTGGTAGGCCCGAAGGTTGGTTTGGTAAAGCATATGATTATACTTTTATGGCAAGAGATCTTGATAGTAATAATATTCATTTATACATAGATTGGGGTGATTCAAATAAAGAATGGTATGGTCCTTTTAAAACAGATGAAGAAATCAAAATTACTCATATTTATAATAAATATGGAAAATATGATATCCGTGCAAAAGCAAGAGATATGGATGGCAATAAAGGTAATTGGGGTGGAGTATTTAGAGTTACTATGCCTAAGTCTAAGCTAAAAAGAGATTTTTCTATATTAGATTTTATTTTGGATCTTTTAAACATTAATAGGGGATTTTTTGAAAATATTTTTTTTATGTAACAACAGTAATATATTAAAATAGTTATATTTATATATAATAATAAATATTATAATGTGTGTTAGGGGCAAAGTAAATGAAAAACAAAAAAATAATTAAAATAATAATCCTACTATTATTATCCTCTTTAATCTTATCAACAATTAATTCAACCAGTGTTGCAAAAAAAATTGATAAAAAACAAATAATGGAATCATATGATCTTGATTTAGAATCTTTTTCATCTGATATTATCTTTGTTGATGATATTGAAGGATATGATACTTCTGGTAGTAATCCACCTGAAGACTATACAAGTATACAGGATGCAATAAAGTTTTCAGATACTGGAGATGTAATATTTGTATTCAAGGGAAAATATCAAGAAAATATTGTAATTGATGAACAGATTGTGTTACTTGGTGAAAGCGTTGAAAGTACAATAATTGATGGTAATGGGTCATCTAATGTTGTAACTGTTACTGCAAATTCAGTTCAAATAAGTGGTTTTACAATAAAAAATAGTGGAGAGGTTAATAGTGAATATGAAAATTCAGCTATTGATCTTAAATCAAATTATAACATAATATCAAATAATAAACTAATAGATAACAAAGGAAATGGAGTTATGATTAATTCTTCTGATTATAATCAGATTCTTAAAAACTTAATATCTGGTAATGAACATGGAGTTATCCTTAAATATTCGGTTAATAACACAGTTTCAAATAATATAATTAGGGGTAACCAATTTGGTGTATGTCTATTTGAGTCAGATGATAATAAAGTTAAAATTAACTTAATCCAAGATAACAATGTAGGTATGTGTGCAAACAATGCCTCTGATAACAATATTACCTCAAATGATTTTCTTAAAAATTCTTATGGTATGTTTATTAATTCCTCAAGTAATAATCTTATTACAAAAAATAACTTTGTTGATTCTGTAAAACGTAAGGTTCAGTTTAGGGGTTTTTGTAAAAATTTATGGGATGGTAATTTTTGGAATAGGGCTCGATTATTACCAAAAATAATATTTGGAAGAGCAGGCAAACTTGGATTAATCCCATTTTTTGATATAGATATGCACCCAGCTAAATCCGTTTATATTATTCAACCAATATTTTAGTTTAAAATATTGTTCAATTTGCGGGTCTCAAAATATTTTATTACTAATTCAAAAAACGGGACCTAATTCTTTATTTTTCTGAATATATTGAATACTCATGAGGACTATACTCATAATAATCATTTTCATTAAACCAGGCACATCTAATTTTCTTTGGATTAATATTTGCTCTAAACGAAAGAGCAATAGCATAATGATATAGTTCCCATGGGCTAGATATCATATTATCAAGGTCAGGCTCATAGTCTAATATATAAACTAAATCATTCTTAATTTGTAAAATATCTATTTGCCCTGTTATACCAATATTTCTTTTTTTATCATAATACCATACTGGTAGTTCACAAGCAATAGTATGCTCATCATTTACAAGCATAAATCTTTCAACAAGGTTATGTAGAGTTTTATCCGCATATTTAGCCTGAGAAGCAAAATCAGCCATCTCAGTTGCAAAACTACTGTATTTTAATGGTTTTACCTCAATCCTAAACTTAGGCTTATCAGATATGCTATCTATGATATCTATAAGTTCTGGATCTTTTTTTTCAAAATAACCTAGATATTTTAATAGTTGCGGATAGTTTTGTTTTAAGATAGTATCTGCTTTATATTTATGATACATAAATTCATATTCAAGAATATCGGAATCAAAATATTTTGAAAATATTACTTGATCATAATTTATTATTTTATCTCTTTTTTTAATCATTGGACTTAAATGTTTGAATTCATGTATCCAGTTATGAATTGTACTCTTTGAGGTTTTTATTTTATATTTTTTGTTAATTTTATTTGATACTTCTTTATAGTTATAACCAAGATTGTAAAAATTAATTGCGGAGTAAATTACTTTTATGGGATATTTTTTATTGTTAATTTTTCCATTTTCAGTAAATTTTTTCCCACAATCTTTACATAAGTATCTTTGTTTTATTTGGTATTGTGTTTTTCTTTTACCTTTTTTTATAACATTACTTTTTTTACAAGTAGGGCATTTCATTTGTTTTCTCCTAAAAATTCAAATATCAAAAAAAAAATAAAATTGGTTATATAAAACTAGATGAAACATTGTATTAGAATAATGTTCTATAAAAAAAATTTTTTAGGGTCAAAAAATATTTTTTTCAACCCTAATTTGTTATTTATATTAATTCAACTTGTTCGCATTGGAAACAGTTATCTTCAACGCATCCATCATCATGGAAATTCATATTTGTAATAAATTCTCCAGTGTTTTCTCCGTTATTTGGATTCATAGAAATGATTCCGCATGTTTGAAAATCTACGTTTTGCCCATATGCCCCCATTGTATGACTTAATGGTTCTTCGTCATTTATCCATAAATCTGTGTTCATGTATGCAGTGAAATCACCTGAACCTGCAGCCTTTAACCTCTGATCATTGATTCCATCTTTTGTGTTTGCAGTTTCAGATATTAATATTATTCCTTTTCCATGTTTTATTTTAACTAGACTAGATCCCCAGTAAAAATAATCTGGGCATTCTTCACATTTTTCTTGGCAATCTGAAAGACATCCTACAACACCAAGTCCTGAAGATGCATATATCTTTGTTCCTTCACCTATAGCAGTCGTCGTAAGCATTCCTTGATCTGGTATGCCCTTACCTTGTATATCTATCATTCCATTACCTATTATCATTGCTTCTGTTCCGTAGTGAATATTTTGGTCGTTATGTTTTGCTCTGATTTCAATATTTGAGTCTTGTACTTCAGCGTTTATATCCATCATCCATTCCCAATTTATACCTGCTATTGCTGAGCCGGATAGTGATACTATTGTTAATGCGACTAGGCTTACTATTATTATTTTTTTCATTTATTTGTTTTCCTCCTTTAATTTTTATGTTACTCTTATAATTTATTTATAATTATTATTAAATAATTAATATTTTATATATAAAACATATAGAAATATTGTTTTAGAACAATGTTCTATTATTATATAATTTTAGAAGCTGGAAAATTTTAATCCAGCCTTCATATTAATTATTTTAATCTACTTCTTCTGTTGGTTCTGGCTCGGGTTCTACCTCAGGGATTTCACAGCCAGGTTCATTAAAATGTAAGTTTGTTTTAAAAAACCCTGCACTTTCACCATTGCCCGTATCCATACCAGCCATTCCATAGGCCATAAATTTTACATTACCGCCATGTGCGCCCATGGCATGTGTTACTGGTTCTTCCATGCCTTCGATTATATAAGATGTTAATAAACCGGATGTAAAGGAACCACTACCTTTTACAAAAATTACTTGTCCGTTTACACCATCGAATTCAAAATTATCTAGATGAGCGGCTCCTGCTAATAGTATTTCACCTGAACCATTAATGGTAGCGCCTGTTTGAGATGTATAAATATAACTTGGGCATTCTTCACAATTGCCTTCGCTACATTCTACTAGGCATCCATTTACTATTAAACCTTGATAAGCATATAAATTACCAGTTCCTATAACATGTGATGTTAAATAGTCTTCTTCGCCGTTACCCTGTATATTGATTGTTCCTGTCCCATCTATTCCTGCAGATGTTCCAAGAAGAGCATATGCTCCATCATCAGTTGTCTCTGTTGACTGAGCTGAGACATCAACTTTTGAGCTATCAACTGATATGTTAATATCTACTTCCCATCCAATAGTTGTACCTGCCATAGCTATTAAAGCAACAACAATTAAACCAACTACTATTTTTCTCATATTTTTTCCTCCTTATAATTTTTGAAAAAACGAAAATAGAAATCTCATTGGTGATCTATCTGGATTTCTTCTTATGCTCTTTCTAATATTTAGAGTAGATTGATCTTTGGAATTTTTTATAAAAACTTTTTTTGCTTTTCTTTTTCTACGTATATGTGAAAACTTATATGCAAGTGAAGATTTTTTTGCTTTACTTGTTTGGGGCAAGTAGTCTGTTAATGTTGGCTGTTTTTTGCTTTTTCTATTAAAGTTAATTGATTTATGAGATGATTTCTTTGAAGCTCTACGTTTTAAGAATACAAATAAACCAATACCAAATAATCCAAAACCTATTAAGAAAATTAATAATATTAGATTATTAAAATTTGATCTTAAATTTGTGTATTTGTTATAAAGCCTGTCTATATCGTCATCATGTAAATCTATGTTTTCTTTATTAAACTCAATATTTTCTCCATAAAAATCAAGTGTTTTATCTGTTTCATTTACATAATCAAAATAGTGTGCTTCGAATGCTACGACTTCATCTCTTAATATCCATAATTTATTTATTGTGTCATTTATCTTATCATAATGAAAAACAAGTGTATCACCATGATGCCTTAGAATATTATTATTTGTCAAAGTCTGTGCATATGCCATTGTTGATCGATCATATGCTGCATTAGCCTTTTTTTGTAGTGTTACCATTTCACCTTCAAGGCCACCAATTTTTTCTAAAAGGTCATCATCACTTATTGTTACATGGCCATCAGTAATTATTACCATTTTAACTTTGGTTTGTTCTTCAAGATCTCCATATATTTCTTCTTCATCTGCATGAATAGGGTTTATAAAACCCATACTTAGAATTGCTATACAAGCAATTACTCCAAATATCTTAATTTTTTTTGTCATATTATATAATCACCATATTTTTTTTTTGCAAATTAAATAAATCATTTATATATTAAACCTAAATATTATTTTAATCTTTTTCCCTTATTTTTCACAAAAAAATAAAGAGAAGAAGGTTGGGTTGTTCTCCAACCATTCAGATTTTTATTATTTTTTTTTTAACATTCACAAACTGGTCCACATCCATCATCATGGAAGCACATTTCTGCGTGGAACATTCCAGCGTTTTCTCCATCGCCAACAGCCATACCTTGTATGCCATATGCTTTGAAGTGAACGTTTTCTCCATATGCACCCATTGCATGTGAATCAGAATCCCATACACCTTCGGATGTTTCTATCCATCTTGTGGAACTCATTCCAGCAGTAAAATCTCCGTTTCCTTTGGTATATAGGCCTTGTCCGTTATATTCGCCACCAAAGCAGCATTTTGTACAATCTCTGCCTAACCCTTCTACTGAAGCGATGGCTATCATACCTTGTCCATCAACTGTAGCATATGCGTTTGCTTTATATCCATATTCTGGACAGAAACCGCATTGTTCATCATCACATACACAGCATTCTGGAAGACATCCACTTACTGCCATATATTGTGAAGCATGACCGGATCCATCTTGTACGCATACCATTGTTCCTAATCCGGAGTCAATTCCTAAGAAATGACCTGGTTCTCCACCATGGATATTTATAGCACCAGTTCCGTCTACACCTGCAACTGTTGCAAAGTAGTTCCAATCATTATCAGTATGACCTGCTTCGACATAAACTCCTGCATCTACAACGTCGATATCTGAGTCTATATGCCAAGCCATTGCTGATCCACCTATTAGAACTAAAGAAAATGCAACTAAACCTGCTATCAAAACTTTTTTCATATTTCGTTTCCTCCTTTTCAGTTACTTCCGCTTTATTTTTTTTTATGATGGAGTGCGAAGCCGAGTGTCTCCATCGTCTGCAAACATTAAATTTGCAAAATCAATAAATATTATCAAATATATAAAATACATAGAAAAAATGTTCTAGAACAATGTTCTGTATTTATATTATAATTATAATAATTAATATCATATATATTATTTTACATCAATATAGATGATTATTAATGTTATTATTATAACTTCTACAAATTGTAAAATATTATAATTATAATAATTAAATTATTTATAATTAATACATTCTCATTAGTAATTATATAAAATAATACAAATTTAATATATAATAATATATACAAATATATGACTCACTAATAACAAAATCAAACAAAAAATGATAAATCTAGGATATTACAAAAAATTATAAATAGCAACTGAATTTACAAAAAAAAAAAGACTAGGATGAAATGTATAATGAAAAACTCTAAAAAATATTATATCTTTTTTTTAATCTTCATAATATTTTTATTGATATCAAAATCAACCTCTGCAGATAATATAGATAATGAAGAAGATAAAAAAATAATAGTTTTAGAGTTTTATTATGAATTAGGATGCGATACCTGCGACTCATACAAAGACGATATCGAAAAAATCAAAAACGAATACCAGGATCAAATAATAGTACAATACATACCAGTAGGTAGTGGATACCCAGATAACACAAAAAAATTCAATAGCTACAAATGTAATCTCAATATTCCGTCTGTTGTAATCAAAAACATTTCAAAAAATGATACATACTCTTGTTTTAAACATAAAGACTCAGAAAACCCAATAACATATAACAACCTAGTAAAATCTATAAACTATCATCTAGATGGAAATTATTCAAAACCAGAACCTGAATACGAAAAAGATACAAAACTAGATTTTTTATTTGGACTTATAAAAATTGATACAGAAGAGGTATCACTACCAGTTCTAACAATACTCATAGGTTTCTTCGACAGTCTCAATCCTTGCTCATTTTTTATCCTTCTATTCTTACTAAATCTGTTAATATATGCTAAATCCAGGAAAAGAATGGCTCTTATCGGAGGTATTTTTATTTTTTTCTCAGGTTTCATATATTTCCTAATAATGATAATGATATATCATACCTTTGACTTAATAGAACAACCACTAATCATAACACTAATCGCAGGAACAGTAGCAGTAGTTTTTGGAATTATTAACATTAAAGATTTCTTTTATTTCAAACAAGGTTTTTCTCTTAGTGTTTCTGATAAAAAGAAAAAAAAGCTATTCAGTCGAATGAGAGATATAATTAATATCAAAAAACTACCAACAATGATATTTGGAACAATAATTCTTGCAATATTTGCAAATACATATGAGCTTGGATGTACGCTAATATTACCTGTGGTATATCTTAACACGTTAAGAAATATTCATATGATAAATCCACCAGGGGCATATTTTTACATCCTTTTTTACAATATTATGTATGTAATACCACTTATCATAATCGTATCAATATTTGTAATCACCCTAGGAAGGAGAAAACTCTCTGAATATCAAGGTAGATCCCTTAAACTATTTTCAGGAACTATGATTTTTACTTTTGGATTAATCATGATTTCAAAACCTGTTCTTTTAAAAGATTTAGGATGGATGATAGTAATATTTACAGGATCAGTAATCTCATCAATAATTATCTCAAAAATTTGGAAAAAATACTTTGAAAAACCAAAAAAAGAAAAAAAATAAATATTTTTTTTAACAACCACATTCAACCTGTTTCCAACTCATTCTCCAAATAAACTGTAAACAAGCATCCTGAGGCATAATAGTACCATCGCCTAATTCTTCTTCAAAATGAAAATCAATTTCAATAAACATATAATCTTTAACATCAAGAGTTATATCTTTAAGTTGATCAACTAGACTATTAAAACTATCGCCATTAAAAACATCATCATCATGAGTTATCTCCCAACCATGAACCTTGAAGAAATAATGTAAATCCATATCATCACATAACCATTTAAAACGTGATTTTTCAAGATATACTGGTACACAAGGATCACAATTTGCAACAACAACTTTTATACTTGATGCATACCATGGATAAGCATTATCTATACAAACCTTGACACTTTTATAAAGCCTAGTACATTCATCATCTATCATCATACGACACTCAGGACAACCCCAATTATAGATATTTGTACTAGCAACGTTTTTACCCTCACCATTATAACCAGGACTATACTGAGGATCAGCAGTACCATCACAAGGTGAATTAGAAGGATATAATGAACCACAAGGACGTAAAAAATTAGGGCCTTCATCATTGGTTCCAATTGCAGCTATACTAATATCACTCATAAAACAACATCTACTAAAGCGATTTTTAAAAGTTTTTTTACCAAAAGTACAAGCATAACTACTACTAATACCAGCAAGTGCTATAACTGAAACAATGAATATTACACCTAATTTTAATTTAATTCCTCATACCTCCTAAATATATTTAACATTAAATTAGCAAATATTAATATTACCCCTTATTTCCACGTTTTTAGAGCTAACTTTATTTATTATAATATAAATAAAAAAGACTTATAAAAACATAGGTAACATTTTTCTAGAAAACTGTTCTATTTTAATATTTAATTATAGGTTTACAATGGTTTAACTAACTTTTTATCTTCAAGTAATGCAGATAAACAATCAAAACAAATTTCTTCTTCGATTTCTAAAGGATCTGTAATTTTTTTTCCACATATAGAGCAAAAAAATTCTTTTTCTTCTTCAAATAAATCTGTTTCCATATTTAATCATCTATCTGAGTGATCTTAAATATCTGAAAAAAGAAATGGTTTATAACATTATTTATATTTTTTTTTAAGGTTAAATTGAAAAAATAAAAAAAAGAGAAAAATTTAATTTTTTTTTTTAGATTATTTTTCTTCTTCGTCTTTTTTTCTTTTTTTAGCTGCTAATAATATTGCAAATAATGCTGCAATGATTATTGCAATTAATAATAGCCAAACTGAGAATTGATTTTGTTTTTGTTCTTTATTATTATCAATTTTTTGTTCAACTAATATCTTGATTGATTTTGTCTCTGATTTTTCTCCGTTTTCATCTTCTGCAGTAACATTTACAATGTAGTGTCCAGATTTGATCCATGTGTGTTTTATATTTATGAATTTTCCGCTATCATAAAATGATGTTTTATTCTTTGTTGAATCACCCCATTCTATGATGTATTTGATTTTGTCATTGTCTTCATCTGTAGATGATATTAAAAATGTGTATTCATTTGTTTCAACACCTGTTAAGTTTTCATCAATTAATTCTAGATCTCCATCAGCTATTATATTTGGTTGTGATGGTTTTCTGTTAGATTGAATTATTAGAGCATAGGTTTCGTTACTGTCTTTTTCTCCGTGACTATCTTTTACTGTTAGAGTGACTATATATTTTCCAGCAGATTGATATATATGTTTTACGGTTTCACCATATTTAACATTTCCATCTCCTAGATCCCAAGTATAGTTTACAATGCTATGGTCATCTGTGCTTTTTGATCCGTCAAATATTATTTCTTTTCCTAGAACTTTTTGATATGGTCCATTTGCATCTGCTTTTGGTTTTCTATTTGCTACTGGGTTTTCATGTCGATAATTGTTATCATTGTTTTTATTTTTGTTAGTTTTACTTTTTGTCGGGGTCCCGGAAACTGGATCAGAAAATTCTCCTTTATTTCCAGCATTATCAACTGCTCTAATTTTATATGTATAAGTCACTGAGTTTTGTAAACCAGTATCTAAATAAGATGTTGATGTAACATTTAAGAGAAATACATCATCTCTAAAAATCTCGTAGTGGTTTATACCTGAATCATTATCTACCGCTGCATCCCATGAAAGACTTAGTTTACCATCTTTTTTGTTTATTACAACTAAATTTTTAACCTTTGTTGGATTTTCATCATCTATTGGATCTAAGTAGTTAGGTATGCCATCTTGGTCATCATCATTTGTTCCTTCATCGCTATCGTTTTTTCCGTCTCCATCTGAGTCTGTATCATGATAGTTTGGTGTACCGTCTTGGTCTACATCTTGTCCGTGTGTTTGTCCGTCTGTATGTTCTGTTGATGTTGGTATGCCATCGTTGTCGTCATCTGGGTCGTTTGCATCTATTTGTCCATCTTTGTCTGTGTCTATTGCTTGTCCTCCTTGTGTTTCTGTGTAGTCGTCTAGTCCGTCTCCATCTGTGTCTGGGTTTGTTTTGTTTGTACCTATTTGTTCTTCTTTTTGGTTTGTTAGTCCGTCTCCGTCTAGGTCTCCATCGGGTCCGTCATTGTCATTTGGGTCTAGATAGTTTGGTATGCCATCGCCGTCTTGATCACCTCTACCTTCCTGTGCATCGCCTTTTCCATCACCATCTGACTCAGTATCTAAATAATTAGGTTTGTAATCACCATCAACATTATGACCCCAAATATTACCATCAGCGATTTCCTGAAAAGTAGATATCCCATCATTATCATCATCAGGATCTAAATAATTAGGAATTCCATCACAGTCATAATCATCATTAGATGGATCATTATCGCCATCTAAATCCTCATCAGAATTAATAACACTATCAGAATCCTCATCACCATTAGGATCAAGTCTCTGAAGCTCAATCATCTGACGCTGAACATTTATACCAGGATCTGCAATAACTGCTAATAAATCAAAAAGACCAGGGCTATAAGATTGACCATGCAAAGTTGCATTTTCAACCATAGACCAACCAATACTATTCAATCCATGATCACCCATATCAAGAACATACCAAATAGCATACTGAACTTGATGCCATGATGATCCTTGCTTATTATTTATAATATAATTAACCATTGACCAGTTCTCATGCCATAAATAACCAGGCATAGAAGAATTATAACTAGAATAAAGATAAGTATTATCATAATCATGATTAGGATAAATAGTTTGATCCTTCTGAGTACACCAACCAACATAAGTTGCATTTATAACATCAAAACCATCAGGTACATTTTTAAGAGTTGTATCAAAATAACTATTAGCACCAGGATTGCTAACATTCAAAGTTACAGGTTCATTTGGTAGATTCACATCAGTATTAGCAGAAACCACTGCCGATACAGACAAAATCATTGCTATTACTACGCCTAAGATTACTAATTTTTTTATCATTTCTATCAGTCCTCATAAGCTATTTTGTAAGTTTGCTTATTAAGGACTTGTTGTACATCTATTACCAACAATATATGACAACTATATCCAAAAAAAAAATTTATAAATTTGATATTAAAAAAAACTAATTTTTTTTGCCTTTGAATAAAAGTTTCATCTCTTGTTTATAAGTTTTTTTTTCAATACCTAATAAATTGGCCTGTTCTTCTACAAGAGACAATCTCAAATAATTTACAATAAAATTGTACAATCCTAGAACTATATAAGGGTTTGAGATATCTTTCTTTTTATAATCCTTGATAAGATTATCAAAATCATTTTTTATTTTTTCCTCAAATTGATAAAAATCCTGAGAAGAATTAATATTTTTCTTGATTTCATCAATACTATTTTCTAAAATATCAATAGGTTTTTTATCATTAATCTCTTCAATATACCTAACTAACTTTTTTAAATCATTATCTATCATAATTTCCACACATTAAATTTTTTATAAATATTATTCAAAATATTATTTGTAACCAAGATTAATAAGTTTTCCTATTAAAAATATAATAGTGATTTTATTCTAAATAAGATAGTGTTTTGTTAATATTTTCTAAAAGACTATCCCCTTTTTTAGTTCTAATATAGATTTTACATTTTCCATTATCTTTTTGGATTATTTTTTCTTCAAGGATATCTTTTTCAATTAAAAAAAGTAGATAGTTTTGCAGCTGAGAGTAACTAAGGTTTCCTTGATATAAAATTTCTGTTTTTTTAGCACCGTTGCTCGATAGTTTTAAAATTTCATTAATGATATCCAATTCAGAACGTCTTCGGTTTACCATCTTTTTTTTCCTCTATAAATATTATTTTAATGTTATTTTAACCAGCTTTATTATAAAGCTTATTATATATAAAGATTATTATTTATATATTAAATTTTTAATATATTGTAAATAGAAAACAATATTTTAAACTTTTCCTTGCAAAAAAACAAAAAAAATCGATAATATGTAACATATTAAACAAAAAAAACAATGAAATTGCCAATAATAACTAATAAACAATATTTTCTATGATTATTTTGTAAAAAATATTAAATATATCAACAATATTAAGTTTATTATGCCAAAACGTAGTAAAAAACAAATAAAAAATGATGAAAACAAAATACTAAAAGAACTTGAAAAAAATGCAAATAAAAGTATTAATGAAATAGCTAAAAAATGTAATTTCTCCAGACAAAAAGTATGGAGAATAATAAAAAGATTAGAAAAAAACAATACAATATGGGGTTATGTAACAGTAGTGGATACAGAAAAAAAAGAAAAAAACTCTTATATTATTTTAATAAAAAGAACAAACAAACCAGCTGATAGAAAACTTGCAAATTTAATCACTGACCGTATTTTAGAAAAAAAAGCAATAAAATTTGGAATTGAAATAGAGAGCAGCTTCTATGTTAATGGAAATTATGACTGGATAATATGTATTAATGCAGAAAGTATCAAACAAGTAAAAATGTTTATTGAAGCGGTAAATTCAACATATGAAGGTTACATAAAAGACGCACAAATTTTAGAAAAGATCTTTCCAATAAAAAGATGCGGAATGATAAACCCAAATATAGATAATTTAAAAGAATTTACTAATTTATAATTTTTTTTTTTATTATTTATTATTTTCTTCTACATTTGTTGGTTGGTTTTTATCTTCGTTTTTAGCTGTTCTTTTAAATTCGGTATAACCACATTGACCACAACTATATCTGTTTTTATGTTCAGCTAGAAAAACACCCGATCCACATTTTGGACAATGCCTTCTTACACGGGTTACTTTATCGCCTTCTACTTTAAATATTTCGATTTTTTTCATATTTTTACTCCTTCTTTTCTTCCTCTTTGTCCTTTTCCTCGGTGTTTTCTACTTTATCATCAGTTTTTGCATCTGTTTCTTTTTTATCTTCTTCAGGTTTTTCTTCTTTTGTTTCATCGCTAGTTTTTTCTTCTATTTCTTTTTCAACTGGTTCCTGTGGTTTTTCTTCAGCTGGTTTTTCCTCTGTTTTTTCTTCTTTTGTTTCTTTAGGTTTTTCTTCAGCTTTTTCCGAGTCTTTTTCTTTTTTATCTGATATTAATTTGTTACGTTTAAGCAAATAATTTCGTTCAACATCCTTTATTTTTTTAAGTGATGAGTACACTTTTGCATAACCCATTGTTTTTTGAGTTCCAAAACCTGAGGTGATATTATTTATTATTATGTTTTCTTTTTTTGTATTAAGTTTATCAGCTAATTCATTTCTAATTAAATCTTTATTAGGTGTAGGCTCACCCTGGTGATCTATTGAGAAATGAACCTCTGTTCTATGTGTTAAAGGGTTATTTCTTTTAGTTTCAATTTTGATTTCCATAATTTTCACATCATATCAAGTATTTTTTTAATTTTATCTTTATTTTCTTTATTTGGTTTTACAACTAAGACCCCCTTATCTGGCAATCCATATATTACTGTTACGTCTGCAGGGGCTAAGTAAATTGCTACAAGAGATGATAGGTCTTCTTCACCTTTTATTTCAATTCTTGTTTTTTGTGTTTTCATATTTTTATAAGAGTCTTTTATAGCATTATATAGCTCATCTGTTATACAACCCTGAGGGTTATCAATTTTTATTGTTTTATCACCATATTCTTTAATTTTTTTTATAATTTCATCTGAGCATTTGCCTCTTCTTGTTTTATAGTCTACAACACAAAATATTGGTATTATATCTTCTTTTAGAATTGTATAGGTTACTTGGTCACCAATAGATACAATATTTTTTTGTTTTTTTAAGGTTGATATTAGTTTTTCATCTTTTAATAAAAGCCCCATTGGTTGTTTTAAAAGATTTCTTAAGTTTTCTGGTAGTACTTTTTTCATAGTTCATTTAAAAATTTTTTTTTTACATAACTTTTAAAGCGTATTTCCCAGGTTTTTTAATATTCATTTTTTGTGCAATTTGAGAGTTTTCAGGGTCACTTATTACCACAAATCCTCTCCATCTTTTTGATGTTGGAATTGAACAATTTGGGCATACATCTTTATCAGTTATGAAATGACAATTTTTACAAGCATTTGCTTTTTTCATTTTTTAGCCTTAGCCTTCTTTTTTTTCTTTTTTTCTTTATTTTTTGTTTCTTCTTCTGCTTCTTCTGCGTATATCCATTCATGTGATCCAAGTGAGGGTTGTCTCATTGTAAGTCCTATTTTACTTTCACGTGCTGATAGTTCATTTAAGCTTACAGCGACTACTCTTGCTCTGACAGTATCACCTGTTTTTAATTTTTCCTTTTTTTCTCTACCTGTTATTACTTCATTGTCTGAGTCTACTTCAACATAATCATTCATTATTTGGCTCATATGAATAAGTGCATCAAGGGGCCCTATATGACAGAATGCTCCAAATTCAACTATTTCACATATTACTGCATCAATTACCTCTTGTAGCTCTGGTTTAAATGTTAGGGCATCAAACTCTACTTTTTGATACATAGCCCCGTCTCCATGTATTACTGTGCCGTCACCAATTGGTTCAATATTGTCTGTTACAACAATTATTCCATAATTTTTTTTCATTGAGCCTTCAAATGTTTTTTGTACAATTTTTGTTACAACTTCATTTAAATCCTTACTGAATTTATCTGGAGGTATTCGAATTGTATCTTCAAGTCTTACCATTCCATACATAATTAACCACTATTTTTTTTATATAAATATGCGAAGTCTTGGAATATACTTATTCCTTATATGTTTTTTGAATATAAGTCTTTTATAGATTTTATATTATTCCAAGGCTTTTTTTACTGCTTCTTTAGCATTTTCAGCAATATGATATTTCGACTCAATATTTTGTAAAAGACAGTTTTTTATTATTTTATCAACACATCCACCAGTGTTTTTCATTAATATAATTTTTTTACCTGTTATCATAGCATGAGAAATCTCATTCATAGTACCCCATCTACCACCGATTGCAATTACTGCATCACCCGAGTTTACTACTAAAAAATTTCTTATATTTCCAAGCCCTGTAGGTATTGCAATATCAATATATTGGTTTGCTTCATCTCTTGTATATGGCATTATACCTATTGTCAAACCGTTTTCTTTTTTTGCACCTCTGCATGCTGCTTCCATGACTCCACTATGTCCACCACATACTAATACTGCTTTGTTTTTAGCAATAAGCCGTCCAATATTTTCAGCTGTTTTTAGTGCATAATCTGAAAGAGTATCATCTCCTACATCGCTTCCACAGACTGATATTATTTTTCTCATAATTATATCTCAAAATAAAAACGATGTTTTTAACCCTTATCATATATAACTTAAAAGGAAAGTTTTTTATTAAATGTAAATATCAAGGGGTTAATCATAAATCTGGATTAATGGGGATATAAAAGATATGAATAACCAAAATTATCCATATGTTATTGAAGTTAATAATCTTGTAAAAGAATATGATGGTGTTAATGCAGTAGATAATCTCTCGTTTAATATTAAGAAAGGAGAGATATTCGGTTTTTTAGGTCCTAATGGAGCAGGTAAAACAACTACGATTAAGTCAATTCTTGGACTAATTTACCCTAATAAAGGAAATATAAAAATAAATGGATATAACATCTATGATTATGGTAAATTCATTAAAAAAAATATTGGATATCTGCCTGAGCAAGTAGCTTTTTATAATAATCTCACTGCAAAACAGAACCTTGAATTTTACGCGGAATTAAAAAATTTACCAAAATATCATTGTATAAAACTTTTAAACGAGTTTGGACTAAGTGATAGTATAAACAAAAAAGTAGGAAAATTTTCTAAAGGAATGAAACAAAGACTAGGTATGGCAAGGGCAATACTAGGAAATCCAAGTATATTAATTTTAGATGAACCCACATCTGGTCTTGATCCCCGAGGTGTAAAACTAATAAGAGATAAAATCAAAGATCTTGGTAATCACGGTGTAACGATTTTTATTTCATCACATATACTAAGTGAGATACAAGCTGTCTGCACAGAAGTTGGAATAATCAATAAAGGAAGACTTTCAGCTCAAAACGATGTTGAATCACTAAGTAAAATGTCAATGGTTAAAGCAAAGATATTCCTAGAGATTACAAATATGAACGAGAAAATAAAAAATGCAGTTGAAAACATAAAAGGGCTTGAAAAAATTGAAATAAGAGGTAAAATCCTTGAAGTGCTTTGTGATCCTGAACTAAGATCAAATATTGTAGTAGAGGTGGATAGAGCAGGAGGATCAATTAAAAATCTATGGACAATGGAACCATCTCTTGAAGATGTATTTATGAGATACACGGAGGCCTAAAAATGATACCTGCTTTTCTTACTATAGGCAAAAAAGAAATAATGGACAATATTAGAAATTTATCAATTATAATATTCACAATTATTTTTGCAATACTTGTTTTAATTGTTTCCTATTATGGATCAACTCAACAAGGTTTTCAAGATATTGGGCCAACAATTATTGGAATGATTTTATTAGTATATTTTCTAGTGCCAATTATTGGTTTGATTCTTGGACATGCAGCGATTAATAAAGAAGTTGAAAGCGGATCTATGAACTCTCTTCTTACTTACCCTGTTGAAAGATGGGAAGTTATTTTTGGAAAATTTATTGGACTAGGTTGTGTTTTATCATTTAGTATACTTGTTGGATTTGGAATTGCAGGATTAATTATTGGATTAAATATATCAAATGTTGATTATGGTAGTTATTTATTTTTTATATTTTCAACGATAATCCTTGGATTAATATTTATGAGTTTATCAATGATGTTTTCTTCGATTTTAAAAAATCGCTCATCATCCATAGTTATTGCAATTTTTTTATGGTTTTTATTTACTATGATCTGGTCTTTTATAATTGCAGGTTTAGTATTTGCATCATCAAGTTCATTTGATAATTTCCCTGATTGGATTGTGGGTTTTGATTTGATAAATCCAATATCTGCATTTGGTGGTTTAGTCACTTTAAATGTTGTTCCATTAGACCCAACTGAACTTCAATCTTTACCTGGTTTTTATAAAACTGAGATATTAATTATGGACTTATTACTTTGGATACTAATTCCATTATTAGCAACAATTTTAATATTTTATAAGAAAGATATCTAAAAACACCCATAAATCTTATAAATAGGGGTTTATTACTGTCTAATTCGCATATCTGGAGAAATTGAATATGCCAAACAAAAATAAAAAAACAAATCCAATGCTTATATCATTAATACATGAACTAAAAAAACTATCCAATGAAAAAGATGTACAACTCTGGAAAGACATAGCAAAAAGACTAGAAAAATCATCAAAAAACTGGCCTGAAGTAAACCTAAATAGAATAAACAAATACACAAACAATAAAGAAACAGCACTAATACCAGGAAAAGTACTCTCAGATGGAGAATTAGATAAAAAAATAGATATCGCTGCATGGTCATTTACAGAAAAATCAAAGGATAAAATCAAAAAAGCAGGTGGAAAAACAATGACCATAGAAGAATTAATGAAAAACAACCCCGAAGGAAAAAACATAAGGATATTGGGATAAAAAATGACACAAAATATAATAGATGCAGAAGGAGCCACACTTGGAAGAGTAAGCACAATAGTTGCAAAACGATTACTAGAAGGACAAGAAGTCTTTGTAATAAACTCAGAAAAAGCAATAATATCAGGTAAAAAACCAATGATAAAAAAAAGATACAAACAAAAAAGAGAAGTAGGAACATATAGAAAAGGACCATTTTTCCCAAGAACACCCGAAAGAATAGTAAAAAGAACAATCAGAGGAATGATACCTTATCAAAAACCACACGGAAGAGCAGCATTTAAAAGACTTAAATGTTATATAGGAATTCCAGACGAATTCAAAGATAAAAAAATAGAAAAAATAAAACAAGCAGAAAAACAACCTATTGAATTCATGACAATAAAAGAATTATCTAAATCATTAGGAGCAGATGTATAAAATGGCTAAAAAAGTAGTAAACACCTCAGGAAAAAGAAAAACTGCAATAGCAAGAGCCTCAGTAAAAAAAGGAAAAGGAATAGTAAGAATAAACAAAAAACCAGTAGAGCTATACGAACCTGAAATCGCAAGATGGAAAATACAAGAGGCATTAAACATAGCAGAGGAACATGTAAAAAAAGTAAATATCGATGTAACAGTTAAAGGCGGAGGAATAATTAGTCAAGCAAACGCAGCAAGAACAGCAATATCAAAAGGACTTTTAGAATACACAGCAGACCCAAGTTTAAAACTTAAATATTTAGATCATGATAGAAGTTTATTAGTAAGCGACTCAAGAAGAAAAGAACCAAAAAAACCATTAGGCACTGGTGCAAGAAAGAAAAGACAAAAATCGTATAGGTGAAAAAAATATGATAATACCTGTAAGATGTTTCACATGTGGAAAAGTTTTAGGAGATGTATACAAAGAATATCTTCGAAGATGTGAAGAATATAAAAAAGCCTTAGACGCAGGTGAAAAACCAAAAGAAACACCTAAACAAATTCTTGATGATTTAGGGGTAGAAAGATACTGTTGCAGACGTATGATAATATCACATGTAGATCTAATCGGAGAAGCTGCACCATACGAATAAAAAAAACTTCTTCATTTTTTATATAAAACCATAATTTTATCAATTTTTAAATTATTACAGGGCACTCTGTCAAACAGAAAAATCTATTAAATGGGCGCGTGGCCTAGCCTGGATAAGGCGCTGGCCTTCTAAGCCAGATGTCGCGGGTTCGAATCCCGCCGCGTCCGTATCAAAATTTTTTTATTCCTTTTTTTTAATCATATCCATTGAAAAAGATGCAACAGATTTAAAGATGCTATATTGAAAAATCGCACCAGCAATAATATTTGTATAATATGTCGCAAGTCTAAAAAGTAAAACAAATATCCCGATTAGATTACTACCGATTAAAGGTAAATACAAACCACCTATACCAACCTCAGTAATCCCTGAACTACCTGGAGTTGTAGGAAGCATTACAATAACAAGCAACAAAATCTGAGCAGCATAAGACTCAATTATAAATGGATTTAAACCTAAACCTAATAATATTAACGAAGCAACAATGAACGCAGTTGACCACAATAAAACTGTTAAAATAAAACCTATGATAAATGTTTTTTTCTTTTCATTTATAAGAAAGTTCATACTATTATGAAAGTTGTCAACTTCTGTGTTTATTTTTTTAATAATTCTGCCTTCTTTTTTCTCTTTTTTTGAAAATCTACTAGCCTTATTGTTAATCCAATAAAGAAGTGATTTAATCTTATTTGGTTTTTTTATTGCATAAACAAACAAGATGATTCCTATCAAAAAGACAACTATTCCAACTCCTACACCAATTTTTATTCTATAATCTTGAATATAGCTATTAAAAATTAGAAAAGCTATTGGTACACATATAAGAATAAATATTGCGTCTATTAATCTCTCTCCTAGAGTTGCAGCTGTTGCACTACCAATACTCAAACCTTCTTTATTTAATAGATGAATCCTTATTGGTTCTCCACCGGCCATAGAGGGAGTTATACATGCAAGAAAAAGGTTTGCAATTACAATTTTAGTTGAAGACCAAACACTTATCTTAACATTTTTATCAACTGCATTGCTCATCAGCTTTAATCTCATACCCCAGATAAACCATGTTAAAATATGTACAAATATTGCTAATATTAAGTATTCATATTTGATTTTATATTTAAATAAACTACTTATTTCTTCAGGTGTTAAAGTAAATCTTAAAATTAGTATTATAAATGTGATACTTATAGCAAGACTAACTGTAACATATATTTTTGTTTTTTTTGAGTTTTCTGCGTTTACCACAAAACCATTAATTTTGGTATTGTTTATTTCTCTTACGGTTAATTTTATTTTTTCCTAGGGGATATTTCTAACCAAGGAACTTCAATTACTACTTTGTCTCTTTGACCACTATGGCCAAAGTCTCCACCTTCTCCTAGTCTTTCACCATGATCTGCAGTTATTACAAATCTTTTCTCCGGGAATTTTTCAATAATTTTTTTACAATAATTAAGCATTAATTTTAGATCTTCTTTGTATCCCTTTCTTATACCTTCTTTTCCATATTTCAGATAATAATATGACATAGCGTTTACAGGTATTCTACCTGTTATTTCTCTTAGTTTACATAGTACTTCATCACTTATGACTGTTCCAATGAAATTATTTAGATTTTCGAAACTAATTTTTTTTCTTTTCCTTGGTTGGTCATCTGAATAATATATGTATGGATCGTGGATCTGAAAATATTGAGTTATCACATGTGATTTAGGGTTTTTTTGTATTGTTTTTATTGTCTCATTTGTCATAATTTCAGGGTCGATTGCCCTTATTTTTTCATTGTATCCAAAAGCCCATCCATCTACAACTTTTTTAAAAATTTTTGTTGCATCTAGCTCTCTAATCTTTTTACCATATTTTAATCTCTCAGAAAATACTCTTACTTGTTCACTACTAGGGCCTTTTGAATTAATCCATTTATGTGCTGAAATAAATATTGTATCCTCTAGTTTTTCATTATGAAATATTTCTGCAACCCATGCACCTGTCCAAGTTGCTGGGGAAATAAGCTTTTTTAAATCTACATTATAATCTAAAAATATTTTATCATAGCATTCCTTGAAATAATCATATCGGCAACTATCTATTATGAGTAGTACATCCCATTTTCTTTGTAAAATTAATTTTTTTTGTTCGTTCATTTATCACACTTTATTTCTTTGATATAATATTTTTTCACAAAATATGATTTTGTCATGATAACTATTTTTTTAGGAAAACATTCGATTTTTTTTATATCAACATTTGTTCTTCTTCAAGTGTTTTTACTACATCTCCAACTGTTGCATCTCTATCTTTTTCCTCTAAATAATCAAAATAGGTAGATAGTGTCATATTCCTTGTACTTACTCCTCCATTGTCTTCTTTTACAAAAATATTAAAAACATTTTTTTCTAAATGTTCACCCATTGTTCTTATCACTTCAGAGCGTTCAGCTGAGGATAATTCGCTGATTGTTTTGTTTTTATATTTTTTTACAATTTTTTTAATTGGATTTCTACCAAGCATATTTCCCATCTTCTCAAGTTAATTATACAACTGTAATAAACTTTTAAGTATAAAATTTCTTTTATTTACTAGCATTTTTTGAAATATTATACATTACAAATATATTTTTTTTAATTAAAGAAATAGATTTAATATACTAAGAATGTATTTCATTTCTGCGGATGATGGGATGCAAAAAATAAATGATATCTTAGAAAATAATATTTTAAATAAAAATTCTAAAAACATCCTATCCATATGTTTATTAAATTTTTTTTTGAGGTTTGACTATGAAAGAAGAACCTGATATTATAAAGGAGTTAAGAAAGAGAGAACAAATTGGTAAACTTTATTCAAATCCAGGTAGCATCTATGAAATAGAAAAAGAAGATAAAAATGAAGAGTCAAACCAAAATGAAATCGATAACAACACAAATAATCTACAAGAGAATGGAAACGTAATATTAGCAGATATTGAAAGTAGATATCATGTTATTTTTGAAAACTATTCTGTTGGAATAACATTAGTTGATGATCAAGAAAGAATTGTCTCATGGAATAAATACGCAGAAGAACTTTTCAACATGAATGAAAATGAACTAAATCAACTTCATGTAAGAAATCTATATCCACCTGATGAATGGCAAAAAATAAGAGAACGAGATATTAGAAGAAAAGGTATAAGATACAAACTAGAAACAAAAATGATACGAAAAGGAGATGATCCTTTTGATGCAGAGATATCATTAAGTGTTTTAAAAGGAGCTGGAGGAAAAATAACAGGCTCTATTGGCATAATACGAGATATAACTAGATTAAAAAAAACAGAGAGAAAACTCATAGAATCAGAAGAAAAATATAGAACAATTTTTAGAAACTCAGCAGTTGGAATAATGCTTATAGACGAAGACGAAAAAATACTATCATGGAATAAATATACAGAAAAACTCTTAGACATGAACTATGAAGACCTAAGTCAGAGACAAGTAAGCACATTATACCCAGAAAAAGAATGGAAAATAATAAGATCACATAATGTTAGACAAAAAGGAATGCAACATCATCTAGAAACTAAGATGATAAAAAAACATGATGTTTTAATAGATGTAGATATCTCAATTAGTGTATTAAAAAACCATGAAGGAAAAATAATCGGCTCAATAGGTATAATCAGAGATATATCAGAAAGAAAAAAAGCAGAAAAAAAATTAAAAGAATCAGAAAACAAATATAGAAAAATATTTGAAAACTCAGCTGTAGCAATAATGCTAACAGACGAAAATGAAAACATAATCTCATGGAATAAATACACAGAAAAAATGTTAAAAATGGATAAAAACGATCTCTACAGAAAACCAGTAAGCTCATTATATCCAAAAAAAGAATGGCAAAAAATAAGAGACGAAAAAATAAGAGAAAAAGGAATGCAACACCACCTAGAAACAAAAATTCTACAAAAAAACAAAGAACCACTAGATGTAGACATATCTTTGAGCATTATTCGAGATGAATACAACCAGATAATAGGTTCAATAGGTGTAATAAAAGACATAAGTGAACAAAAAAAAGTAGAAAAAAAACTACATCAAGAAAAAAACTTACTACAATCTTTACTAGATAACATTCCAGACTCGATTTATTTCAAAGACAAAGAAAACAAGTTCATACTAGTAAACAAAGCAAAAGCATCTCACTCAAACGTTAAACCAGATGAGATGAAAGGAAAAACAGACTCAGATTTTCTATCAAAAAAAGACACCACAAAAATCCACAAAGACGACAATGAAATAATCAAAACAGGCAAACCAATAATAAACAAAACAGAAGAATTATCAGATAAACAAGGTAAACAAAAATGGATATCTGTAACAAAAATACCAAGATATGACAACAAAGGAAATATAATTGGAACAATGGGAATATCAAGAGATATAACTGACCTTAAAATAATTGAAAACAATTTAAGAACCTCAGAAAAAAGATATAAAAGTCTTTTTGAAACTGCCATATACCCAATAATAATACTTGATGAAAAAGGCGCCTTTTTAGATGTAAACAAACAAGTCACAAAACTATTAGGTTACACAAAAAAAGAACTAATTGGAAAACAATTTGGAAAAGTGGGATTAGTCTCTAAAAAAAGCCTAGATAAAACACAAAAAAACTTTAAAAACAGAATGAAAGGAAAAAAAATCAACCCATACGAGATAAAAGTTGTAACAAAAGATAAAAAAGAAATACCAGCTGAAGTAAATGCCAGCCCAATAATAGAAAATAATAAACCAGTAGGGGATCTAGTAATACTTAGAGATTTAAGAGAAAAATGCAACAGAGAAATCGCAGAAAAAGGATTAATAGAATCAGAAAAAAAATTCAGAGAAATATTTAACGCAACAGGAGACTTCTTATTATATTTAGATCCAAAAGGAAATATATTAGATGTAAACAAAAAAACCTTAGAAATTATAAATCTCAAAAAACAAGATATCATTGGAAAAAACATAAAAACACTAAAAAAATTTTTCACAGAAAAAAACATGGAAAAACATCACTCATCTATTAAAGAAGCAGTAACAAACAATGAAGTAAGAGAATACGAAAGTGAACTCAAAACAATAGATGGATTAAAATATCAATTTTTATTTTCAACAGACTTAATTAAAAAACAAAATAAAACCACAGCTATATTACTAAGAGGTAGAGATATAACACAAAGGCAAAGAGCATGGGATGAACTAGTAAAATTAGAAGAAAAATATCGAGTTTTAGCAGAAACATCAGCAGATGGAGTAATAACAATAGATGCTCTAGGAAGACTAACTTATGTAAATCCAAGTTTCGAAGTAATATGTGGTAGAAGAAAAAGCCAAATACTTGCAACTCTACTTAGAAGTTATCTATCAGATGACTCAATATATCTTTTTCAACAAGTACTAATAGATATTAGAAAAAAACATGAAAAAATTGAAAACGTAGAATTAGAATTAAACCATTCTGATAATAAAACAATACCAATTGAAGTAAACATAGCTCCATTAAAAAAAGATAATAAATTTGCAGGAGTAATATGCACAGTAAGAGACATAACAGAAAGGAAAAAAGTAGAAGAAGAATTAAAAAAATCAGAAAGACTAAGAACAGAATTCATGAACATTGCAGCACATGAACTAAAATCACCAGTAACACCAATAAAAGGATATCTTGATCTAATAATATCAGACAAAAAAGCACCTAAACAAGTAAGAGACTGGGCAAAAATAAGTCTAAGAAATTCAGAAAGACTACTGAGATTAGTTAATGACATCTTAGATGTATCAAGACTTGACACAGACACAATGAGATTTAATATGGAAAAATTAAATCCAGTAGAAATACTAGAAGAAATAGCAGAAGACATGAAACCTGCAATAGAAAAGAAAGGATTGGAATTTATTGTTCATATACCTGGAAATCTATCACCAGTAATAGGTGACAGATATAGATTATCACAGGTATTTAAAAACCTATTAGGAAACGCAATAAAATTCACAGACAACGGCTCAATAGCTCTAGTAGTAAAAGAAGAGGATGACTCAATAAAAATATCTGTAGAGGATTCAGGAATTGGAATTTCAAATGAAGAACTAAAAAAAGTTTTCACAAAATTTTATCAAGCATATACAGGGGATGACAGAAAAAATGAAGGAACAGGTCTAGGATTATTTATATGCAAGCAAATAGTAGAAAAACACAAAGGAAAAATATGGGCTGAAAGCAATATACCAAGAGGTAGTACTTTCCGAATAAAAATCCCACATCTATAAATTAGTTTTCAAAAAGAAAAAAAATAAAAACTATATTAAATAAAAACGGTATATAAATTACTTAAGTTGTAAGATACACTTTGGTGGTGAAAAAGAATTAAAAAAAAATGCCCAGAATGTGGAGCCAAAGCAATTAAACTATATCAAAACAAAAGTATAGATGGTAAGAGAAAATGGTTACCAGTGGCTTGGTTTTGTACAAAATGTGGTTATACATATAATGTTGCAGCAGAAACATTAACATATAGAATAGGCAACGATCCATATGATGAAAATTTTAATAAAAAATGCCCAAAATGTGATTTAGGTTTAGTAAGATTATATAGACACATAAACCCTAAACATGGAAAACAAAAATGGGTTTCATTAGGCTGGTATTGTTCAAGATGTAAATATGCTTGGATGGATAAATAAAAAAAATATTAATATTTAATAATTCCCTAAAAAATTTTTATCATTATTATTATAATTATTTCCTAAACCATTAAATATAAGAATTTGTTTAGGGCAAGCTATAAAAATACAATAAGGAAAATCAAAATATGAAACGTAGTTCAAGAGTCTGGAAAAAAAGACATAAAATGCGCTGGAAATGGCGTAAAAAAAGAATGAGACGCGAAAAGAAAAGCAGACGAAAGTAAAATAATATGTTTATTCATTTGGGAGCATGGTGTAACCCGGCATCATTGTGGGCTCCAGTTAAGGAATGATTAGGAAAGGGTCATCTGATTTAATGATGAATAACTGGAGCGATGACCTAGAAGAGACCCGCCGATCTGGGTTCAAATCCCAGTGCTCCCATACTAATAAAAAAAAGGTGAAAAAATAATATGTTTGATAAAATTCCAAGAATAAATCTAAAAAATTTTAATCTATGGACAATAGTTTCAATTTTAGCTTTAATTATTGGTATTAGCTTTTATATTTACTGGGGTCTAAGATATAATGTATGGTACGATATTGGTTCATATTCATTTTCAATCGTATTCATAGTAGCAGGATTTATAGGTTTAATATTATCATTAATGAATGATGAAGAAACCGAAGAAAACCATAATTAGATCATATTCCAGTTTAATATAGGATTCTTTGTTGCATTAACCTCATCAACACGTCCAATAGGGGTGTTTACAGGTGATTTTTTTAGTATCTCAGGATCTTCATCTGCTATACTAATCAAAGATTCAACAAATTTATCTAATTCAGTTTTAGATTCCGATTCTGTTGGCTCTATCATTAAAGCCTCTTTTACAATTAATGGAAAATATATTGTCGGAGGATGTAAACCATAATCTAATAATCTTTTTGCAACATCCATTGCTCTAATATTTTTTTCTTTTCTAAGTTTCTCACAGCTTAAAACAAATTCATGTTTTCTTAAATTTTTATATGGCATTTCGTACTTGCCACTGTCAACTATTTTATTTTTCATATAATTAGAGTTTAATACAGCTATTTCAGATGCATTTTTCAAACCGTCGCTCCCCATCATTTGTATGTAAATATAAGCTTTTAATAGAACTGAAAAGTTACCATAAAAATTTTTTATTTTACCAATAGATTTGGGCGCATCATAATCAAAAATATATTTTTCATCTTCTGTACGGCCAATTCGAGGTATTGGTAAAAACTTTTCAAGTTTTATTTTAACGCCTACTGGTCCACTACCAGGTCCTCCACCACCATGAGGAGTACTAAATGTTTTATGAAGATTGAGATGAACTATGTCAAACCCCATATCTCCAGGTCTTGTCTTACCCATTATAGCATTCATATTAGCTCCATCATAATATAGTAATGCTCCAGCTTTATGTACGATTTTTTGAATTTCAGTTATATCTGATTCAAAAATTCCAAGTGTATTTGGATTAGTAAGCATAAAACATGCAGTTTTTTCTGAAACAGTTTTTTCTAATATTTCAAGATCAACCATTCCTTCTTTAGTAGATTCGATTTCAATTAGATTGAAACCAGCCATAGTAACACTTGCAGGGTTTGTACCATGAGAAGTATCTGGTAGTATCACCTCGGTTCTATTATTCTCACCTTTATTTTCATGATAAGCTCTTGTTAATAGCATTCCTAAAAACTCACCTTGAGCCCCAGCTGCTGGTTGTAATGAAAAAAAATCCATTCCGGTTATTTCACAAAGCATTCTTTCAAGTTCAAACAATATTTTTAGATTACCTTGAACTGTTGAAGGATCTTGATAGGGGTGTGTCCCAGAGAATTTATCCCATGAAGAAATTGTTTCACAAATCTTAGGATTATATTTCATAGTACAGGATCCTAATGGATAAAAACCTGAATCAATTCCATAATTCATTTGACTTAAATGATGATAATGACGAGCTATCTGTGTTTCATCTAAATCAGGAAGTTTTATATTATCTGTTTTTTGTAGAGATTTAGGTATTTCAGATATTGGTTTACTTTTAGTATCTATTATTTTAGAAATTTCATTTAAAAAGGGTTCATCATAAACAGCAGATCTATACATTAAGACATTACCTCCTTTAAAACACTTGAAATTTTTTTAATATCTTCTTCACAATGCAACTCTGTTATTCCAAATAACATACAATTTTTTAAATCAGGATAATGCTTATCAAGAATTAATCCACCCTGAATATTATTTTTTAGAAGTTTTTTATTTAACTCCCTTACATCAGTTGATGTTTGTATTACAAATTCATTAAAATGAATGCTTTCAAATTTTCTCTTAAAACCTTTAATCAAGTTGAGTTCTTTTGATAATTTTTGGCCATTTTCAAAATTAATTTTACTAAGTTTTTCAAAACCTTGAGATCCATACCACGACAAATAACAAGCACTAGCTAGAGCACATAGACCCTCATTAGTACAAATATTGCTAGTAGCCCTTCCACGTCTTATATGTTGCTCTCTAGTTTGAAGAGCCATACAAAAAGCTCTCTTACCATTATTATCATTTGTCATACCAATGACTCTACCTGGCATTTGTCGTAAAAATTCTTGTTTACAACTAAATAATCCAAGGCTAGAACCGCCATAGTCAACGGGATTTCCAAGTGCTCTACCCTCTCCAATGACAATATCTGCATTATAATCACCTGGTTTTTTTATAACACCCAAAGATATTGGGTCTACCCCCACAACAAATAAAGAACCATTTTCTTTTGCAATATTTGAAATCTTATTTACATTATCTTCAAAAACTCCAAAGAAATTTGGGTTTTCAATATACACACCTGCAACATTTCCATCAATAATATCTTCTAATTCTTTAACATCTACTTTGCCTGTTTTTTTATCATAAGGTACTTCAACAATTTTTATATCCGGTCCTTTAAGATAATTACTTAAAATAGATTTTTTTTCCCATGAAATATTTTCAGGAATAATAAAAGATTTTTTCCGTTTTATTCTAACACACATTAATGCCGCTTCAGATAAAGCAGTACCTCCATCATATAAGGACGCGTTTGCAATATCCATACCTGTTAAATCAGCTATCATGCTCTGATATTCAAACATAGCCTGTAAAAAACCCTGGCTTGCTTCAGATTGATAAGGGGTATATGCTGTATAAAATTCACTACGTGATATTATTGATTTAACAATTGATGGTATATAATGAGGTTTAATACCGCCACCGATAAAACTGAGAATATCATTATACGATTTATTATTATTTGCAATTCCTCTTAGTTTTTTCTCTGTTTCTTGTTGTGACAAACCTTTAGGTAAATCTAGTTTTTTTATTTTAATATTTGAAGGAATATCAGCAAATAAATAGTCAATATTTTTTATCTTCATCTCTTTTAACATTTTGTTTTTCTCAGATGAATTTGGTATAAATTTCATTTTTTCCCCAACCAGGCTATAAACAATATGTTAAAAAAATTTTTTATGAAATGTTTAAAAGATATGTTTAAATTTCAATATTTATGAAATTTTACAAATTCAAAGATAATTATAGTAAAAAAACTCAGATAGGTAAACTAATATGTTTAGCTAGAACATATAAAAAACATGCAAAAGAGATGAAAGCTGAGGTTACAAAAGAACCCATTTTATTTTTAAAACCATCTAGTTCTGTTATTTTTGATGGAGAGTCAATTATATATCCTAGTATGTCTAATTGTGTGCATTACGAAGTTGAATTAGGACTTGTAATTGATAAGACTTGTAAAAATATTTCATCTAAGCAGGCCATGGAATATGTTTTAGGTTATTGCGTTTGTCTTGATATTACAGCAAGGGATATTCAATCAAAAGCTAAAGAAAATGGATGGCCTTGGAGTATTGCAAAAGGATTTGATACATTTGCTCCAATTAGCGACATTGTATTAAAAAAAGATAAAATTAACCCAAATAATTTAGATATATCACTTGAAGTTAATGGTAAAATTTGTCAGAAATCAAACACAAAAAACATGGTTCTTTCGATTGAAAAAATAGTTGAATTCGTATCAAAAATTATGACTCTTGAAGAAGGTGATTTAATTTTAACTGGAACACCTGAAGGGGTAGGTGAATTACATAAAGGAGATTTTCTGAAAGCTAATCTTGGTGATATATGCAATATTGAAGTAAATGTTAAATAAAAATGTTAAAATGATAACAAAATAATGTTATTTCTTATTATTCTAACTATATCTTAAAATTATTTTCTTGTAAATCAAAAATTGTTACTATCATGACGTAATAGTTATATATTTATTTTCTCTATAATAAAAAAGTTTGATAATTATGATAAGAAAAAATTTTTTGGTTAAAATGTTAGTTATTTTTATTATAATATGTGTTCTAATAGCCAATTTTTCAATAGTTAGCAGTTATAATTTAATAAATGATAAAAAAATTGTAGAACGGGATATAAACAATTTTTTATTTAGTACTAAAGTAAAAACTTATATGAGATTATTAAAAACTCCATCAATTACTGCAGCTGTAATAAAAAATGATAGTATTGTTTGGACAAACGCATATGGTTTTTCAAATTTTTATATTAGACAAAAAGCTAATATAAATTCAATATACGTAGTTGGATCAATTTCAAAGACTATAACAGCAGCTGCAATAATGAAAATTATTGAAAACAAATCTTATAATATTACACTAGATGACAATGTAAACTATTGGCTTCCTTTTAATCTTGAGAACCCAAATTATCCTGATATAAATATAACTTTTAGAATGCTTCTTGCACATCAATCAAGTTTGACTGACTCAATAACAGATATTTTTTATTATCTTCCCTTAATTGAAGATAAAGTTCAATGGTTAAAAGATAGAATAACTCCTGATGGTAAATATTATGATGGGAGTTGCTGGAAAAATTATCCACCCGGTAAAGAACATAATTACTCAAATATTGGTTTTATTCTTTTATCCTATCTAGTTGAAAATATTACAAAAATGAATTTTAATGATTTTTGTAAAATAAATATTTTTAAACCATTAAATATGAAGAACACTAGTTTTCATAATGAAGGTCTGAATAAAAAGCAATTTGCAAGACCATATTTTCCAATATCAAATTTTATCCATATACCAATTCATCATTATGACACAGAATGTGTATGTGGTTGTGCTGGTTTGAGAACTACTTGTATTGATCTTGCAAAATTTTTAATTCTTCACATGAATAAAGGCGTTTACAATGGAGTACGAATTTTAAATGAAACAACAATTGAAGAAATGCACAGAGTTCAATATCCTTGTGAACCAGAAAAAAAATGGTTTTTTGGAGGCAATATCAGTGCGGGTTTAGGCTGGTCTCATATATGTCGTAATGGTATACATTGGCAGGGATATAATGGTGGAGCTGTGGGTTTTAGTTGTAATATGTTAATTAATTCAGATGAAAATACAGGTATTATCATGTTATGTAATAAGCATACTTATAGATCTGTAGGTCCTTATTCTCAAATTAGATTTGATTGGTATCAAAATTTAGCTAAACTTTTATTAACAAAATCTAATGATATATGAGTTATTGGATGATAAGGATATTTTTATCTTATCCAAAATTAAATAATTTTATGATTGTAACTTTGGAAAAACATTTTAAATAAATATCTTATTGCCAAGTCTACTTAAATTTAATTGGAGGAGGCATAAATCAATGAAAGATATAGTAATAGTTTCAGGTAGTAGAACAGCTCAAGGAAAATTCGCAGGTTCCTTAAAAAAATTTTCAGCACCACAACTTGGAAGTATAGTAATTAAAGAAGCTGTTAAAAAAGCAGGTGTAAAACCAAAAGATATTGACGAAGTAATTATGGGAAATGTAGTCCCAGCAGGTTTAGGACAAAATGTAGCAAGACAGGCAGCAATAGGTGCAAATATCCCTTATGAGGCTGGAGCTCTTCATTTAGATAAAGTCTGTGGTTCAGGTCTAAAAGCAGTAGTATGTGCAGCTCAAGCAATAAAATGCGATGATGCAGAAATAGTAATTGCTGGTGGAATGGAAAGTATGAGCAATTGTCCTTATACCCTACCTAAAGCACGTTATGGTCATAGAATGTTTGATGGTAAAGTCGTAGACCTTATGGTCAATGATGGATTATGGGATGTATATAATAATTTTCATATGGGGATGACAGGTGAAATAATCGCAGAAAGACATAAACTTAAACGAAAAGAAATTGATGAATTTGCAGCATGGAGTCATCAAAAAGCAGAACAAGCAACAAAAAAAGGATATTTTAAAGAAGAAATAATTCCAATAGAACTACCTCAGAAAAAATCAGATCCAATAACTTTTGACAAAGACGAAGGAATAAGATATGGCACAAAAGCAGAAAAACTAGCAAAACTAAAACCATTTTTCAAAAAAGATGGAGTAGTAACCGCAGGAAATGCATCACAAATAACAGATGGAGCAAGTGCAGTAGTTGTAATGAGCAAAGAAAAAGCAGAAAAACTAGGAGTTAAACCATTAGCAACAATCAAAGGATATAACACATCAGGAGTAAAACCAGAGCTAGTTATGGAAGCACCTATACCAGGTGTTGAAGCTTTACTTAAAAAAATGAAACTCACTATAGAGGATATAGACCTTGTTGAACACAACGAAGCATTTTCAAGTGCAAGCCTTGCAGTTATGAAACATTTTAAAATACCAAAAGAAAAATTCAATATTCATGGTGGAGCAGTAGCTCTAGGTCATCCAATAGGAAGTAGCGGAAGTCGAATACTTATAACACTGATATACGCGATGAAACGTTTGAACAAAAAACGAGGACTTGCAACAATATGCTTAGGGGGCGGAAATGCAGTAAATATGGTAATAGAAAGATAACGGAGGAAAAAAATATGGCTATTAAAAAAATAGGGGTAATTGGTGCAGGACAAATGGGACACGGAATAGCACTTGTATCTGCACAAGCAGGATATAATGTAGTTTTACGTGATATAAAAGATGATTATGTACAAAAAGGACTAAATAAAATTAAAAAATTCTTAGATAAAAGTATTGCAAAGGAAAAAATAACAAAAGATGACAAAGAAAAAATTATGAAAAAAATAAAGGGAACTACTGAGCTTAAAGATATGAAAGATGCAGATATTATAATAGAAGCAATTTTTGAAAACGTAAAAGTAAAAAAAGAACTTTTTTCTGAACTTGATAAAATATGTAAAAAAGAATGTATTCTTGCAAGTAATACTAGCACAATTCCAATTACAGATCTTGCATCGGCAACAAACCGACCTGAAAAATTTATTGGTATGCACTTTATGAATCCAGTACCAATAATGAAACTCGTAGAAGTCATACGTGGTCTTAGAACAGATGATAAAACAAATAAAATCATACATGAACTATCTCAAAAAATGGGAAAAACACCAGTAGAAGTTAATGATGGACCAGGATTTGTTTCAAATCGTTTACTGATGCCTATGATAAACGAGGCAATAACTTGTCTGAATGAAGGAATTGGAACTGCAGAAAACATAGATCAAGTTATGAAACTTGGAATGAATCACCCCATGGGTCCACTTGCTCTTGCAGATCTCATAGGTTTAGATGTAGTTCTTAATATAATGCAAGTATTATACGATGGATTTAATGATTCCAAATACCGGCCAAATCCATTGTTGAAAAAAATGGTACAAGCAGGATATTTAGGTAGAAAAACTGGACAAGGATTTTATAATTACAATAAATAGGTGGAGATTATGGCTTATAAAAATATAAAACTAGAAAAAAAAGAAGGAATAGCAACTCTTATTGTAAACCGTCCAAAAGTTCTAAATGCATTAAATAGAGAAACGATAGTTGAACTTACAGATGCAGTATTAAAACTTGAAAAAGATAAAAAAATAAATGTAGTTATAATCAGAGGAGCTGGAGATAAAGCATTCATTGCAGGAGCAGATATAAAAGAAATGAAAGATATGAATGTCTTAGAAGCAAAAGAATTTTCAGAACTCGGACATAATCTTTTAGACAAAATCAGACAATCAAGATTACCTTTTATTGCAATGATAAATGGATATGCTCTGGGCGGCGGATGTGAACTACTAATGGCCTGCGATATCACCCTAGCATCAAAAAATGCAAAACTTGGACAACCAGAAATAAACCTAGGTATATCACCCGGATTCTGCGGAACACAATGCCTACCTAGACTTGTTGGGAGATCTAAAGCTAAAGAAATGATGCTAACAGGTGATAACATAAATGCAGAAGAAGCAAATCGAATAGGTCTAATAAATCAAGTTTTTGAACCGGAAGAATTAGAAGAAAAAACCTATAAAATTGCAAAAAAAATATCATATAAATCACCTGTTCAAACAGATTTTATCAAGTCATTAGTAAATAAAGGTGCAGATATTGATATGCATTCAGCTTGTGCACTTGAAGTATCATATTTCTCATCAGGTTTTGGAACAGAAGATCAAAAAGAAGGAATGACGGCATTTCTTGAAAAACGTAAACCAAGTTTCAAAGGAAGATAAAATAATATTTTTTTCCTTTTTTTTTTATTTTATAATTTTTTTTAATATTTCATCTGCAGCTGAATGAGGATCAATTTGTTTTTTACTAATTTTGTTTATTAAATCCTCAACTTTGTCTTTAAACTGTTTTTCATCAAAAATAAAATTCATAAGTTTTTTACGAATAATCTCAACAAGCTCTGCTTCATATCTTAAAAGCCTTTGTTTTTCAAACAAATCTGTTTTATGAAGATATTTTTGATGATCTTCAATAAGATCAAGAAGATTATCTATCCCTTTACTATCTTTAGCAATAGTAGATATAACAGGTGTTTTACGATCTTTCTCTGAGCAACTAATATCAACCAGGCTTTCAACTTCAGCAACAGTCTGATTTACCCCTTTTCTATCAGCCTTATTTACAACATAAATATCTGCTATTTCCATAACTCCAGCTTTTAATGTTTGTATACTATCTCCAAGACCTGGAACTACTACTACTAGTGTAGTATCCGCGATTTTAATAATATCTACTTCTGCTTGACCTACGCCAACGGTTTCAACAATTACGACATCTTTACCTGATGCATCTAGTATTTCTACAACATCATATACAGCACTAGTTAGACCACCTAGCATACCTCTTGTTCCCATACTTCTAATAAAAACTTCATCATCCATTGCTAGTCGCTGCATACGAATCCTATCGCCAAGTAGTGCACCACCGCTAAATGGACTAGTTGGATCTATTGCAATGATTCCAACTGATTTTCCTTGTTTACGGAATAATTGAGTTAATTCACATATTAGTGTACTTTTACCACTGCCCATTACACCAGTTATGCCTATTACATGAGCTTTACCTGTATGGGGATGAATTTTTTTCATTGCTTTTATCGAAATATTATCATTGTTTTCTGAAAGAGTAATCAAACGAGCAATACTACGTGGATCACCCTTTAGAACGTTTTCAGCTAAGTCTTTCATCTTTTCACGTTATTTTTAATAAAATCTATTATTTCATCGCAAGGTGTACCTGGTCCAAAAACTCCGTCTATACCGGCTTTTTTTAATTTGGGGATGTCTTCTTCTGGTATTATGCCTCCACCAACAATTAAAACATCAGACATCCCTTTCTTCTTTAAAAGTTTAGCCACATCTATGAATAATGTCATATGAGCCCCTGATAGAAGGCTAAGTCCCACTACATCAACATCTTCTTGTATTGATGCTTCAACTATCATTTCTGCTGTTTGGTGAAGACCAGTATAAATAACCTCCATCCCAGCATCTCTTAATGCACGGGCAACTACTTTAGCGCCACGATCATGACCATCTAATCCAGGTTTTGCAACAAGTACTCTAATCTTCCGATCCATATCATTTTTTCTCCTTATAATTAATAAATTGCTGGTTCAACATATTCTCCAAAAACATCACGTAGAACTTGACATGTTTCACCAAGTGTAGCATAAGAATGAACACAATCTAATATGTAAGGCATCATGTTTTCATCTTTTTCTGCTGCTTTTCTTAAATTCTTAATTGTTCTTTCTACTTTTTGATTATTTCTATTTTTTCTTAGCTTTTTTAATCTTTTTATCTGACGTTCTTCACCTTTTTCATCCATTTTTAAAATCGGTATATCAATTGGTTCATCAAGTTCATATTCGTTTACTCCAACAAAAATACGTTTTTTTTCATCTATCTCTCTTTGATATTTATAGGATGCTTCAGCGATTTCTCTTTGATAAAAACCTTTCTCAATAGCAGGTATAACTCCTCCAAGACGTTCAACTTTATCCCAGTAATCATATGTTTCTTCTTCCATTTTATCTGTTAGCCATTCTATATAGTAAGATCCACCTAATGGGTCAACAGTGTTTGTAACACCGCTTTCTTCAGCAATTATTTGTTGAGTTCTTAATGCTATTCTAACAGCTTTTTCTGAAGGTAAAGCTAATGCTTCATCCATTGAGTTTGTATGAAGAGATTGAGTTCCGCCTAATACTGCTGCTAGAGCTTGAATGGTTACACGGACTATGTTTATCTCAGGTTGTTGAGCTGTAAGACTGCATCCTGCTGTCTGAGTATGAAATCTCATTAATAATGATCTATCTTTTTTTGCACCCATTTTTTTCATTTCTCTTGCCCAAATTCTTCTAGCAGCACGGTATTTTGCTATTTCTTCAAAGAAGTCATTATGAGCATTAAAAAAGAAACTTAGACGTGGAGCAAAATCATCAATTTTTAAACCTCGTTTTTTTGCCCAACGTACATACTCAAGGCCGTCTCCTAAAGTAAATGCTAGTTCTTGGACCGCAGTTGATCCTGCTTCTCTTATATGATATCCACTTATGCTAATTGTATTCCATCTAGGTACATATTTTGAACCATATTCAAAAGTATCAACAATAAGTCGCATACTTGGTTCTGGTGGAAAAATCCAACTTTTTTGTGCAATATATTCTTTTAATATATCATTTTGAATAGTGCCACCAATTACATTTTTAGGTATATTTCTATTATCGGCATTAGCGATATAAAAAGCCCAAACTACTGCTGCCGGACCATTAATCGTCATACTTGTAGTAACTTTGTCTATTGGTATTTCGCTAAATAGTATTTCCATATCTTTAAGACTTGATACTGCTACTCCACATTTTCCAAATTCACCTCTGGCCAAAGGATGATCCGTATCATGACCATAAAGAGTCGGGTAATCAAAGGCTACACTTAAACCAGTTTCACCATGTTCTAATAAGTATTTGTATCGTTGATTTGTTTCTTCTGCAGATCCAAATCCAGCAAATTGACGCATTGTCCATAATCGTCCTCTATATTTTGTCGCATGAATGCCTCTTAGAAAAGGAAATTCACCTGGAAAACCTAGATCTTTTAGATAATCAAGATGTTTTATATCATCTGGTGTGTACAAATTTTTTATTTCATTCCATGATAAATTCTCGAATTTTTCTTTTCTCTCAGGATGTTTTTTTATAAGTTTTTTGTAACTACTATTTTCCCATTTTTCTTTATGGTTTTTTATTTTTTTTATTTCTTTTTCATCAAACATATTAAAACTTCCAAAAGCTAAAAATCAACACCTTTTCTAGCTTGAATTCCATCTTGATATGGGTGTTTTATTTCAAGAATTTCTGAAACATAATCAGCGTTTTTTACAATTTCAGTATTTGCATATCTGCCTGTTAAGATCAACTCAAGTTTCTCAGGTTTATCCTTAATAAGTTTTAAAATTTTTTCTAGTGAAACAAGTTTGTAATCTATAGCTACATTAATTTCATCTAAAATAATCATGTCATAATTATTGCTTTTAATCAATTCTTCAGCTTTAGTAAAACCTTTTTTTGCTAAATCAATATCAATTTTTTCAGGGTTTTTTTTATTTACAAATTCATCTCTTCCATGTTGTGAATAATTAAAATTTTCAATTTTATCGATAGTAACTAACTCACTATATTTTCTACCTTTCATAAACTGTAACATATAAACTTTGTATCCTGCCCCTGCTGCTCTTATACCAAGTCCAATAGCTGCAGTTGTTTTACCTTTACCATCACCTGTATATACATGTATGTAACCTTTATTCAATGAAAACTCCCCAGAACTTGTAATCAGCTTTTTTGTTATATTTCTTTCTCAATATTTTTAATTTTTCTACTATTGCCTTATAGAAACCTTTATGTTTAACAATTTTATTCGAAAGCTCATGAAATTAGAACTTAATGATCAACAAAAAATGATAAAAAAAATGGTGCGAGAGTTTGCTGAAAAAGAAATTGCTCCAGTTGCTGCAGAATTAGATGAAAAAGGGGAGTTTCCACATAAAATCTTAAAAAAAATGGCTAAACTCGGCCTTCTAGGGATTTTTATTCCAAAAGAATATGGTGGAGCAGGTTTAGATGCTATAAGCTATACTACGGTTATTGAAGAGATATCTAAAAAATGCGCGTCAACTGGTGTTATTACATCTGTTCATAACTCATTAGTTTCTTATCCTATTATGAAATATGGAACAGAGGAGCAAAAAAAGAAATATTTACCTATTCTTGCAAAAGGTGAAAAAATAGGTGCTTTTGCCGGAACTGAACCAAATGCTGGGTCAGATCTAGGAGCTATGCAGACTACTGCTGTGCTAAAAGGCAATAAGTATATCATTAATGGCGATAAAACATTTATTACAAGTGGACCTGAAGCAGGTATACTTCTTGTTTTCGCTGTAACAGATAAAGAAAAAGGTGCAAAAGGTATAAGTGCATTTATTGTTGAGAACACTTATAAAGGTTTTAAGGTGGGAAGTGTTTTTGATAAAATGGGTATAAATGCAAATTTAGTTTCAGAGTTAATTTTTGAAAATATGGAAGTTCCAAAAGAAAATCTTCTAGGTAATGAAGGAGATGGATTTAAAATAGCTCTTTCTACACTTGATGGTGGAAGAATAGGTATAGCTTCACAAGCAGTTGGTATTGCCCAAGCAGCTCTTGAGGAAAGTATTGAATATTCTAAACAAAGACAACAATTTGGAAGACCTATAGCAAAATTTCAAGCAATACAATGGATGATTGCTGAAATGGCAACTAAAATTGAGGCAGCACGATTTTTAGTATATAATGCTGCTAATGCAAAAGATAAAGGAGGTCGTTTTTCAAAGGAAGCTGCAATGGCAAAACTTTTTGCAAGTGAAACTGCGATGGATGCAGTGATAAAGGGCGTTCAAATCCATGGAGGATATGGCTATACCAAGGAGTATACAATTGAACGTTTATTCAGAGATGCAAAAATAACAGAAATTTATGAAGGAACAAGTGAAGTTCAAAAAATGGTTATTGCTGGAAGCTTATTAAGATAAAAAAACCCAAAATTTTTATCTTATTTATTATTCATTAAAGAAACAAAAACAAAATTAGAGGTTTGAAAATTATGGGGGAGTTTAATTACGAAAAAGAATATAAACAATGGACGTGGGAGATACCAGAGTATTACAATATAGGTTATGACTGTGTAGATAAACATGCTGAAGGAAAAAATAAGGATAAAATCTGCTTATTATGGGAAAATGAAAAAGGAGATGCAGATAGCTACACTTTTTTAGAAATGAAAAAACTAACAAACAAGTTTGGAAATATCCTAAAAAAACTTGGGTTTAAAAAAGGAGATCGTTTTCTCATTAGACTACCAAATATTCCTGCCTTTCAGATAAGTTTTATAGGTGGAGTAAAGATTGGAGCAGTTCCAATTCCAAGCAGTGTAATGTTTAGACCTCATGAAGTTGAATATAGAGTAAAAGATAGTGAATCAAAAGCAGTTATTACAATTTCAAAATATGCAGAAGAAGTAAGAAAAATAAAAAACAATTGTCCATCTCTTAAATATATAATAATTGTTGACAAACCAGATGAAGATGAAATATCCTACACGGATGAAATGAATAAAGCCTCAGAAGAACTTGAACTTGAAAAAACAAATAAAAATGATATGGCTTTTTTTTGTTATACATCTGGAACCACAGGTAATCCTAAAGGGGCAGTACATTTACACCGATGGGTACCAGGTAATGACCCAAGTGTTCTTTACTGGCAGAATGCAAAACCAGATGATATAATTGGACATACTGGTGATTTATCATGGATTTTTCCACTTGGAAATGGATTTTTATATGTTTGGAGACATGGTATTACAACTTTTGTATATGATGGGAGATTTGACCCAAATAAATGGTTTAAACTAATTGAGAAATATAAAATTACTAATCTTGCAAGCGTTCCAACATGTTATCGGGTATTTGTAAAAATTCCAGATTTTGAAAATAAATACGATCTTTCTAGTTTAAAACACTGTATTAGTGCAGGAGAACCATTAAACCCAGAGGTAATAGATATTTGGAAAAAAAGACTAAATCTAGATATTTATGATGGAATAGGGATGACAGAGGTAATGGTTTATCTTTCAAATCAGAGAGATATGAAAATAAAACCTGGTAGCTGTGGTAGACCCCAACCGGGGAAAATATGTGAAATAGTAGATGATAATGGAAATCCAAAAAAACCAAATGATCCGGGTATGCTAGCAGTAATTAGAACAGATCCAGGTTTATTCAAAGAATATTGGAATAAAAAATCAAAAACAGATAAAAGTTTCAAAGGAGATTGGTTTTTAACAGGTGATGTACTGTATAAAGATGAGGATGGTTATTTCTGGTTTTCAGGTAGAGATGATGATCTAATAATGGCATCAGGATATAGAATATCGCCATTTGAAGTTGAATCGGCAATTATTTCACATCCTGAAGTTCATGAAGCTGCTGTTGTTGCAAGCCCTGATGAGACAAGAGGTGTTATTGTAAAAGCATTTGTTATTTTACATGATCAAAATAATGCATCAGAAGAACTAATTAAAGATATTCAAAAACATACAAAAATGGTAGCGGCACCATATAAATATCCACGAGAAATCGAGTTTGTAACTGAGCTTCCAAAAACTCAAAGTGGTAAAATTAAAAGAAAAAATTTAAGAGAAGCTGAAAAAGAAAAAAAATTAGGAGGTAAAAGTCTATGAACATTATTGTTTGTGCAAAACAAATACCAGATATATCTGAGATGAAAATTGACCCAAGTTCTAATAAACCAATATTAAAGGGTACACCTCAGATAATAAATGATATAGATAAAAACGCAATTGAAGAAGCAATTAAAATAAAAGAGAAACATGGTGGAAAAATAACAGTATTAACAGTTACTAATGAAGATGCAAAAGAAAGAGTTAAAGAATTACTTGCAATGGGTGCTGATGAAGCTGTAATTGTAAAGTCACCAGAAAATGTTGATTATTTCATGACAGCCCAGTTACTATCTTCTGCAATTAAAAAAATTGGTGAATACAATTTAATTTTATGTGGTGAAGCATCTGTTGACTTATTTTCAGGTCAAATAGGTCCCAGACTTGCAGGATTATTAAATATCCCTCAATTAACTTATGCTCAAAAGATTGATGCAGAAAAAGAAAAAATAATTGCTGAAAGAAATACAGGAGATCAAATAGTAACAACTGAATCCAATTATCCAACACTTATAACTGTTACAAAAGAGATAAATGATCCACGACTACCAAGTTTAATGGAAATCTTGGCTGCTGCAAATAAACCAATAAACGAATGGGATTACAATGATTTAGAAACAGATATAAAACCTCTTGTTGAAACTATAAATCTAAAAGGTGTAAGTATGGAGAGAAAAAATATAGTATATGAAAATGATTTAGATGAATCTGTTCAAAAACTTGTTGATAATCTAGCAAAAGATGGAGTTATTGGGGGATGATCTAAAATGGTACTTGTTTATTCAGATAATAAAAAAATCGCATTTGAAATGATTTCAAAAGCAACTGAACTTGCAAAAGAAAACAACTCAAAAGTAATATCAGTTATTATAGGAAAATCAGATGAGACTCTTGCAAAAGAATATTTTTCATATGGCGCTGATCAAGTTTTTATCGCTGAGTCAGATATCGAGTCTTTTAAATCAGAAGAATATGCAAATATTTTCAAAAAAATCATAGAAGAAACAAAAGATGAGATAATCCTAATCGGATCCGACAAAAATGGCAAAGAATTATCAGCAAGACTTGGTGGAATAATAAACGCAGGAGTTGTAGTAGACTCAAACAATATTTATTTCAAAGACAAAAAACTAACTGCTGAAAGAGTAGTTTACAGTGGTAAATCAATTGCAGTCGAGCAATTTAACACCCATCCATCGATTATCACTATTCCTTCAAAAGCTTTTGATCCCTTAAAAAAAGATGAAAAAAAGAAAGGAGAAATAATTAAAAAGAAAATTGATGTAGAAAAATCAACCTCAAAAAATGTAAAAACCCAGGAATTAGTGACAGAGGGAGCAAACGTAGAGGAAGCAGAAATAATTGTCTCATGTGGCCGTGGATTTAAAAATAAAGAAGATATTAAAATAGCAAATGAACTAGCAAATGTTGTAAAAGGAAAAACAGTTGGATGTAGCAGACCAATTGCAGCTGATTTAAAATGGTTATCTGAGGATCATTGGATAGGGCTGTCTGGACATAAAGTAAAACCAAAACTATACATTGCCGCTGGCATAAGTGGACAAATACAACATATTGCAGGTATGAGAGATAGTGGAGTTGTAGTTGCAATAAATAAAGATCCTGGTGCATTAATTTTTAAATCTGCAGACTATGGAATAGTCGGAGATTTATATGAGGTAATACCAAAACTTACAAATGCAATAAAAGAAAAAATTGGATAGATTATCACAGTAAATCCTATTTTATTTATTTTTTTATTATATTTATGTGGGAGAGAATTAATTTGAGTAGAAAAAAAGATATTGAACTAATAAATAGAATTCCAAAAGAAAAACTCTCAGATTTTGTATTCATGCATCTAAGAGACATGTGGGCTGTAGATGGTTTTTATTATATGTTTATAGAGGAAAAATATGGAACTGAAGTTGCAACTGAGATAGATAGAAAAGTTTGGGAAGTCATGGGTAAAATTGAAGCTAGAAAAATCAAGAAATTATTTGAAATACATGATAAATCAGTTAAATCCTGTATGAATGCTTTAAGCTATTCTGGGTGGTCAATGGATCTGGAAGATAAAGAAATTGAAATAGTTAATAAAAATAAAGCATTACTTAGAAATGTGAAATGTAGAGTTCAAAATACAAGAATAAAAAAAGGCCTTGGAGAATTTGCATGTAAACCTGTTAGATACGGGTTTTTAAAATCTTTTGCAAAAGAGTTTAATCCAGATATCAAGGTTAATTGTATTATATGCCCACCAGATAAACACCCTGATGATTTATGGTGTGAGTGGGAGTTTAAAATAAATGAGGAATAAAATATGAAAACATCAAAAGAGTATAAACAAAGTTTAAAAAAAATGAGGCCAAATATTTATAAATTTGGAGAGTTAATAAAAGATGTAACAACTCATCCTGCAACTAAAAGAACAGTTGAGGGGCATGCTCAAATATTTGATGCAGCTCAAAAAGATGAATATAAAGATATTTTAACCACTAAATCAGGTCTTACAAATAAAAGAGTTATCCGTTATCTCTCAATTTTAAAAAATGCAGAAGATATGATTTCTAATGTTAAAATGAAACGTCTTATGTTTAATCTAACAGGTACTTGTACCGGTGGTAGATGTGCTGGTTTTAATGCATTAAATGCAATGTGGGCTGCAACCTATGATATTGATAAAGAGATGAATACAAATTATCATAAAAAGATAAAAAAATGGTTAAAAAATTCTCAAGAAAATGATATAACTCTTGCAGGGGCATTAACAGATCCAAAAGGCGATAGATCAAAATTACCCTCTATGCAAAAAGATCCTGATATGAGTCTTCATGTAATAGATGAAAATGATGATGGAATAATTGTGAGAGGAGCAAAAGTTATGATATGCGGAGTTGCTGCTGCAAATGAGATATTTGTAATGCCAGGTACTGGTTATAAAGAACAAGATAAGGATTATGCAATATCATTTGCAATTCCAAGAGATATTAAAAATTTAACTATAGTAGAAGCTCGTCATCCTAGCGATGTAAGAGAACTTGAAAAAGGATATGATAACCCGAATGATAAAGGTGGAATCACACAAGCGTATCTATTATTTGAAGATGTATTTGTACCTAAAGATAGAGTTTTTATGAACAAAGAGTATAAATTTTCATTAAATGCAGTATTAAACTTTGTTTCACCTTATAGAGCAGCAATAGGTGGATGTGTAGCAGGACAAGGAGATGTAATGATAGGCGCTGCTGCTCTAATAGCTCGTGCAAATGGGCTATCTGAAAAAGTATTCAGAGAAAAAATCTCTCAAATGATAATTAACAATGAAACAACTTTTGGAATGGGTATTGCAGCAAGTGCACTTGGATCTAAACATCCTTCAGGAGTATGGATACCTAATCAACTCCTAGCAAATGTAAATAAGATACATGTTGCAACCTTGCCATATGAGACAAAAAGAATAACTCAGGATATAGCAGGAGGTATAGCTGAAACAGGTTGCCTACCTTCTTGTATAGATATAAATAACCCGAAATATGGTAAACTTCTAAAAAAATATTTAAAAGCCAATTGTTCAGGAGAAACAAGAGCTAAAATCTCACGACTTGTAGAATGGTTAACAATCGGTGCAGGAGTACCAGGTTGTATGCATGGTGGTGGATCACCAGATGGAGCTAAGATAATGGTAAATGCTAAAACAGACATCAATCACTATATCGATTTAGCAAAAAGATTAGGAGACATAAAAGAAGATATTAAAGTTGAACCTAAAAGAAAAAAATAAAGGAAATAAAATAGATGAGTATAGAACTCAAAAAAAACAATATCTATTTAATGGACTGCATAAAGGGAATAAAACAAATGGAAAAACAGTCCATAGTTGCAGATGTAATAATAACATCTCCACCTTATAATATTGGTAAAAAATACAACCTATATCATGATGAAAAACCAAAAAATGAATATTTAGACTGGATTGAGAAATTAGCAAAAAACTGTAAAAATATAATGAGCGAAGAATCCTCTTTTTTCTTAAATGTTGGAGGAAAACCTTCAGATATGACAATACCTTTTGATGTATTAGCCCGGTTTAGAAAATACTATAAATTACAAAATGTAATTCATTGGATAAAATCTATATCTATCTCAAAAAAAGATGTTGGAAATTATCCAAATATACTCTCAGATATATCAGTTGGACATTACAAACCAGTAAATAGCAATAAATACCTAAATAATAATCAAGAATATATATTCCATTTTTCAAAAAAAGGAAATATTGTTCTTGATAAACTATCAATTGGTGTACCATATCAAGATAAATCAAATATCGGTAGATGGAATACTGCAAAAAAAGATTTAAAAGACCGGGGTAATACTTGGTTTATACCATATGAAACAATTAATAAATCAAGAGTTCATCCAACAATTTTTCCAAAAAAACTTGCTGAAATGTGCCTAAAAGTCCATGGATTAAAAAATATTAAAATATGTTTAGATCCCTTTATGGGAACAGGTTCAACTGCATTAGCATGTAAAACACTAGGGATTGATTACATAGGTTTTGAAATTGATGAATCATATCAGCAATATTCAAAACAAATTTTATCAAAATAATTTTTTTTTTATTTTCTCATTATGACATTTTAACGCATTAATTTTAAATAAAATAGATTACAGATTTTCAAGTGATATTAAATAATATAGAAAAAAAGAAGGGATGAATAAAAATGAAACATAAAAATAGTAAAATTGGAGAATATGGTATAAAATGGGAACCTGTTGATAGTTATAAAACCAAAAACGGTAAAAAAATACCTGCTCATTATAGAAAAGTAGAGTTTAAATGGTCGCATAACCATTAAAACTTTTATAATTTTTTTTTTATTATATACAATTTTTTTTTATATCAAATAATGAATAATCTTTTATATTAGAAATACTGTTATTATTTTTGTTATATGGGAGGTTATATGTCTAAATATAAAATAAAAATAAATAAAATTCCATCACAAAATAATGAAAAAAATAAGTCGGAAATATGGGCGGAGATTACCGATTTAAAGAATTGTACTACAATGAATAAATTAATATGGTGGGAAGATGAAAATGGCATATATCATGATAATACTCCTAACCTTCCAATTGATTTAAGAGAAAAAATAGATAATGCATGGTTAGAACAAAAAAGAAGATGGTAATATTATATAGATAAGAAGGCAATATTATGAAAAAAGAAAATTGTCCGTTCTGTGGTCATAGATGGATTAGGAAATCTCAAGAATCACCAATAATTTGCCCTAACTGTAAAACCAAGTATTATAGTCAAGAAGAACTATCTAAAAGAGTAAAAAACTAGTTTTTTGTTGAAATTATTTTAATATATTACAAATTTTTTCTTTTAATTATAAATCTTTATTTATTCAAAAAATATTTAAACTATTAAATAAATATATATTATGGGTTAAATATTATGAAAAAAATAATTATGATAATATCTTTAGTGATATTTTTATTTTTAATGCCATCTGGAATATCAGTTTCTACCTCAGAAAAAATGAAATGTTTATCAGTTGAAAATCTTTCTTCAGACCCTGAAGAAGCACCTGGCTGGGCTATTGGTAATTTTACAGGTGTTTTTGGTATAGATATATGGGGTCATGACCTAATTCCTATTGGATGTTTAGAAGGATATTTTGGAAAAGGATTTCATGGAGAATTTAAATTTGGTAGATTACAGATCGAATACATAAAAAATGACGAAGAAAATGGAACGATATTAGAGGGATTATTCTTCGGGCCTTTCTTATTAGGACAAGCTACAGATATTTCATCAGATGAGAAAGTACCTTTCTGTGGAATAGGAGAATATAACGAAACCAATTTTAGTTGGAGAGTTATGGCTTCAAATGGTCCAACATTATATATGAAAGGAACTTTTTCAGAATTCTAATTTTTTTTTTTATCAAATATTTTTTTAACCATTATTTTATTCTATTATTCGTTTTAAGGTGGAAGAATGGATTTTCCAAAAGGAACAAAATTTAAAGATGGAATAGACCCAGAGACCGGTGAAAAAATAAAAATCGCAATTTTACCAGATGGATCTGAAATTAAGTTTTGGACAGATGAAAATTTAGAAGATATTTAATTATATCATTGATCTGGTATTTACTAATAATTATTTTTTTTGGTAAGAAATGTAAAGACATCTGATAATAATTGTACAATAAGCCCTTAATAATCAAAAAAATAAAATCAATATTGTGATAAAAGTTGCAAAAAAAAGAGGAGCAGATAAAACAGCTATACAAAGATGCTATGTATAGTCATTTGTTATGTAAAGGTCGTTCATTTGAACAAGCAATTTTTTTATCTGAAAGAATGATAAAAAATAAAAAATTATCAAGAAAATTAATCTCAAATTAATAGATTTTTTTTATAATAGTCTCATTAATTATAATCATTTTTATAAAAAAAAATTTCGTATAGTTTTTAAAGTAATGATGTATACGATTGTTTGAGGATTATTGAGATGGGAACAAATATTAAATTTAAATTTACTACACCAAAACAGATACCTTTATTTGAAGAAAAAGACGATGGTAGCCTAGAGGAATATAAATCCAACTAAAAAACCCACCAATACCATAATATTTTTTATTTACCAAGAGGTAATTAGGTGATCTTTTTTGGATGAAAAGGAATTAAAAGATTTAAAAATATTTGGAACTAATTTAGAAAAACCAATTAACGATAATATTAAAAAGGATAGTAATAAATCTTCTAATTTGTTAATTCAAAATAAACCGATAAAAAAGATTAGCAACTCTCAAAAATTTATAAAAATATCAAAAAAAATTTTTATTTTTTTGCTAAAAAAATATAAAAAAACCTATGAGATAATATTAGAAAAATTTAAAACTTTTAACTATAAAAGAAATTTACATGTTTACAATAAAGTGGTAAACAAGGATAATAGTCAAATTTTAAAAGGTTATAGAATTATTGAGACTTGTAAAAAAAAGGGTAATAAAACTATTATAACAAGAAAAAGGGTCCTAGTACCTATTGATAAGCAACTTTTGAACCCGTCTAGAAATAACATAGGTTCTCTTTTTTATATTACCTTTAAAGATGAAGATTTTAAAAATACTAAACCAGAGGCATATAAAAGATTAAAAAAATCTGTATGGGATTTCCCAATTAAAAATGATAAAAACAAATAATAAATTTTTTTTTGTTTTCAAAAAAGTATATTTAAATATTAACAATGTATTCAAATAATTATAAAAAGGAGATAGAATTAGTTAACTGTTAATTGGGATGCAGATTTGATGACTTATGTTAAATAATTCCAAAGAAAAAAGAACAAAAATTGATAATGATAGCAATTTTTCTCAAACAACAGATGGTAGATATAAAACCCTTTTTGAATCAGTTAATGCAGCAGCGTTTTTAACTACACTTGATGGAAAGATATTGGAAGCTAATCATAAATCATGTGAACTTTTAGATTATAATTGGAATGAGTTAATGAATATCTCTTTTAAAGATATTTTTCCAAAAACAAATGATTGGTCTCAGTTAATGGATGAAATTTCTTCAAAAGGCGGAATCACTTTTGAATCTGAAAATATTAAAAAAGATGGAGAGAAAATACCAGTTGATATTAGTACATCTCTTTTTATGAGAGACGGAAAACCTGTAATGCTTGCATTAATATGGGATATATCAGAAAGAAAAAAGGCACAACAGAAGTTAAAAGAATCTGAGGCGAGATATAGAAAAATATTTGAAAACTCGGCTGTAGCAATAATGCTTACAGATGAAAATGAGAATATAGTTTCATGGAATGAATATACAGAAAAATTACTTGGATGGGGTAAAGATGATTTATATATGAAACCAGTTAAATCATTATATCCTGCTGAGGAATGGATTAAAATTAGAAAAGAAAACATCCGCGAGAAAGGTATGCAACATCATCTTGAGACAAAGATGCTCGGGAAAAATAATCTTGTATTAGACATTGATATCTCAGTTAGTATAATAAAAGATGATAATGGAAAGATAGCGGGATCAATAGGTGTTATTAAAAATATAACAGATAGAAAACAAGCAGAAAACAAGTTAAGAGAAAGAGAACAACAATACAGAGGATTATTTGAAAGTACTACAGATGGGACAATAGTTTTAGATGCCAGAGGCGAAATAATTGATGTTAACACTCGAGCTTTAGAAATTTTTGGCTTAGAAAAAGAACAAGTAATTGGTAATAACTTTTTAAGTATGGATCTACTAACACCTGAGTCAAGACCTATAGTTGTAAAACAATTTGGTGATTTATTATCAAATAAAAAAACAACAATGCATGAAACAATAATTAAAGATAATAAAGGAAACGTCTTAAACGTTGAATTAAGTTCATTTTTCCTTGTAAGAAAAGGTAATCATATAGATAATTTTGTAGTAATAATAAGAGATATAAGTGATAGAAAACAAGCTGAAATAAAACTAGCAAGAGACCATAGTTTACTACAGACCTTAATGGATAACATACCCGACTCGATTTATTTTAAAGATGAAAATAATCGTTTTATTATGGTTAACAAAGCAAAAGCAGCACATTCAAATGTTAAACCAGAGGATATGATTGGTAAAACAGATTTTGATTTTCTAAGCGAAGAACAGGCAAAAAAAGCTTTTGAAGACGATCAAGAGATTATGACTACAGGTAAATACATAATAAACAAAGTCGAGAAGCTTACAGATAGTACTGGATCAAATAGATGGGTTTCAGTTACAAAAGTACCAAGATATGATTCAGAAGGAAATATAGTTGGCACCGCAGGTATTTCCAGGGATATAACAGAATGGAAAAAACTTGAAGAATTATACCAAACTGATAAAGATATTGTACTATAAACCGAAAATAGATATAAGACAACTGTTAATTGTAAAACTTATACAATAATTTTATTAGAAAGATTTATTTTTCAAGAAAATAATGTTTTATTTATTGGCATGAAAAAAATAACATGGATACTATTGACTGTTTTACTTAAATTCTATGTTATAATGCAAAAGATACAAAACTTTTTTTTATCAATTGGAAAAAAACAAAAACCACAAAAAATCTTTTGTATAGGTGTACCTAAAACTGGAACCACATCACTACATAAAGCACTAAAAATATTAGGATATAAATCAGTTAAAATGTATGATTGGACTTCATATTGGAAAAAAGGTGAAGACAAATATATAGATATGATTAAAAAATCATATTTTGAGGTTTATTCAGATTATCCATTTGGGATGAATATCTATAAAAAAATAGATAGAGAAATACCAAATAGTAAATTTATTTTGACAATAAGAGATTCCAAAGCATTAAAAAAAAGCTATATCAATTTCTATGAAAATTCACCCTTTTCAGAATATATAATAAATAACCTAGAAGAAATATTGAAAAATACAAAAGAAAGAGATAAAGAAATTAATGATTATTTTAAAGACAAAAAATCACAGTTACTAATAATGGATATATTAAATGGAGATAAATGGGATAAACTATGCAGTTTTTTAAATAAACCTATTCCAAAAAAACCATTTCCTCATAAAAATAAACAAATATATAGAGATAAAAAAAATAAATAAGAAAAAAAATTTTATAAAATTAGTTAACGCGAGGAGGGAGATTCGAACTCCCGAGATCAAAAGATCAATGGATTAGCAATCCATCGCCGTACCGGGCTGGGCCATCCTCGCATCTTTTAAAAAATGAAATAAAACATCTTGATAAAAAACTTATGTAATAAATCAAATAAATATATTAAAATACAACTCACCCAATATATTTTTCGTAAATGGAAGATTGGACTGAAAAATATAGACCTCAAACACTTGATGAAGTAATAGGTAATGACCAAGTAATAAATCAAATGAAAAATTGGGCTAACCAATGGAAAGATGGAAAACCAAAAAAAAGAGCATTAATACTATCAGGAAGACCCGGTATAGGAAAAACAAGTGCAGCTATCGCCTTAGCAAAAGAAAACAGATGGACAATTCTAGAATTAAATACTTCTGATGCAAGAAATGCAAACAAAATAAAAAATGTAGCAACCTCCGGAGCAATAAATGAAACATTTGATGATCAAGGAAGATTTATATCATCAAATAAAGGCGGAAGAAAACTAATTTTACTAGATGAAGCAGATAATCTATATGAAAAAACAAAAAAAAATGATTACAGTAACAAAAAAGATTACAGTGATAAAGGTGGAAAAAAAGCAATAGTTGATACAATAAAAATAACAAATCAACCCATTATTTTAATAGTTAACAATTACTATAATCTAATTAAAGGAAGCGGCGAAGAACTAAAAAAAATAGCTAAACTAATAAAATTCTACAATCCTTATCCCAACTCAATAAAAAATTTATTAAAAAAAATTTGTTTAAAAGAAAATATCACAATTAATCAACAAATATTAAAAACAATTGCTGACAGATCAAAGGGAGATATTAGATCTGCGGTTAATGATTTACAATCAATATCCTTAAATAAAAAAGATATAAGCTCTAAATCACTTAATGTTCTTGGATACAGAGATAGAGAAAAAGACATTTTTAATATTTTAAGAGAAATCTTCAAAACAAGAGACATACAAAATATAAGAGAAAATATGATGAATCTTGATATAGACCCAAGTTTACTATTACTGTGGATAAACGAAAACCTACCAAAAGAATATAAAGATTTCAACGACCTATCAAAAGCCTATAATTCAATTTCTCTAGCAGATTTATACTTAGGAAGAACATATAAAAGACAAAATTACAGATTATGGTCATATGCATGTGATCTCATGAACGGGGGAGTAGCAACTTCAAAAACCCACAACTATCCAAATAATAAATATAACTTTCCATTATGGCTAAAAGAAAAAAAAAGTAGTAAAAATTATCGGAATATGAGACGATCAATAAATGAAAAAATTAGTCTATTTTGTCATAACTCACAAAAAAAAGGTACAGATTTTTTTCAAAATTATTTCATTCAAATGTTTAGAAATGATATATACTTTGCAATAAAAATGAAAAATAAATTTAACCTAAATGAAAATGAAATAAAATACATTTTAGGTGATAAAAACTCAAATAAATTAAAAGATATTTTAAGCTCTTCAAAAATAAAAAATATTAAACCAATAGATGAAGAAACTAGAATAGATAAGGAAAAACAACAAGAAAAATTACAGCAAAGTCTATTTGACTTTTGATTTTAATTGATCAAGTTTTTTCATAATTTCAACAGTATCTTGTTTATATTGATCTTTTAATTTATTATATGTATCATCAGATATTTTCTTTGATCTATGTTTCTTTTCGATGTCTTTAAGAACAGACATAAGCAATGTTTTTTTCGTGGTTAATAACTCTTCAGATCCAATTTGAATATCTTTTTTCTTTGTTTTTTGCTGTTTTTTTAGTGATAAAAAACCTAAAACAAGAATAATTATTACTAAAATAATAACAATCCCTATAAGATAATTATCAAGATCGGCAACTTCAGTTTCTTCTGAATCTGTTAAAGATATTTTAAAAAAACTATTATTATCAATATTTTCTCCGATATATATAGTATTACCATTATATTTCATAGTAATTTCTTTTGTATTATTAAATAAAAATTTTTTTTGGAAAACCTTTTTGTTTTTTGATAGTTCGTAATTAATAGTTAATGTAAGTTGATCATTTTTTTTAACATTCTCTGTAATAATTTTATATGTGTAAATATTATTATTTATGCCAATATTATTCAACTCAATATCGCCGCTATCAATTTCATAATTTTTTGAATCATTTTGAATCCATATATCGAAAACATACCCTGTTTCACCGTTTATTATAATATTTTCTGTAATGGTGATTTTTTTATCTAATTTGTTTATTTCAATGTTATAACTTGCTGAGTCTAGATCTGAGTTTTCTGCGTTTACCATAGGTATAAAACTAATAAAAATTAATATTAACACGATTAATATTGTTTTTTTTATCATGATTATCTTCTCCCCATGAACATAATCATATTTTTAAGGTTTATGTATTTTACGGCTTAGCGAATTTATTATTGGATTTTGTGTGCAGAATTTATTTTTGTAAATAAACTGCTCTTATTTTTATTTTTTCCAAAAATTTAAGTACGCAATTTTATATTTATTAGGGTGGAGAAATGGGATGAATAAACAAATATTTGCTGTATTCTTATTGTTGATTTTAACTTTAGTTCTTTGTGGATGCAATGAAAATAAGAATGATCCACAAGAAAATAATAATCAAAATAGAAATTCTGATACAAACGAGGCTGATTTAGAAATTGTTTCGTATGAAGTTTATACTTATATTTGGACAACTGAAGAGGAACCAGGTGTGGGTCTTATGGTAGGTGATGGTTATTATTATAGTGAAGAGGGTTTTATCGATCAGGAAAATGATTCTTATTATGAAGTGGCTGGAATTGTTAAAAATAATGATAATCAAGCTTATGTTAATGTTAAGGTTATTGCAAGTTTTTATGATTTAGACAATGTTTTTTTGAGAAATGTTACTGATGATATTTGGTTAATAGCTGTTGGTGAGGAGAAAGATTTTTCTTTAAATTATGAAAATAGTTATGATTATTTTGATCAAGTTGAATCTGTAAAACTTGAAGTATATGGTACAATTTGGTCTGATGCTTCTTCTGATAGAGTTGTTGATGGGGAGCTTAGCGAATCTGATGATGGATCATCTGTAAAATGGACTTTATTATCTTTGACTAACGATGAGGATTATTGTTATCTCCTTGATGATGAAGGTAAAAATGAATTTTCTATGCAAAAATATGGAGATTTTGTTAATGAGGATCATGTATATATTACAGGTGAATATGTAGAATTACCTAGTGTTTTTTATGCAGTAAAAATTGATTCAATATCTCTTTCAACAACACCAATTATTGCTTTTGAACAAGATACTAAATATCACAAAATAACAATAGAAAGTGTTGAATCAAGTGATATTTTATGGTCTGATATATCAATAACGGGTGATTGTAATACATCTGCACTTGGAGAATATATAGATGATTTGGATATAATAACAGAGTGTTCAGGAAATATAATTATAGAATACAAATCAAATAAGGTTGTTTTAGCTGATTATGAATTTGAAGGGCTTGATTTTAAGAGCCAAAGCTATGTAGCAAATGGGAATATATCAATTATGGTTATAGGAGGTTCTGCCCTTGATCCTGCAAATGCAAGAATAGATATTGGAATTCCTCCAAATTTTGGTTTAACAATTTATGATCCAGAACCATTTGAATCTATAGGGAGAAATACAAAAGTATTTCTAGTAATTAATCCTGAAACAGGTGAACCAGTCTCAGATGACGGACATTCTTATTATTTTGAATGGAAAGATAAAAATGGAAATGAAAAAATCGACATCGGCGATGAACTTTCTATATATGATACAGATGGCCTTTATACTGCAGAATGGCAAGTTCTAATTTACCATCGATATGTAGATATTATACTTTTTAATGGAATTAATGTAGTAAATTGATAAAAATACATATAAAATATTAAAATTTTTTATAGCGAAAGTTCTAAGAATGTGATATTCTTTAACATTTTTTTGATAACACTATGAAAATTAGAAATATACAGCTTAAATCTATTGAAGCTAGGAGATATATTAATTCTAATGAAAGACCAAAAAAAGTTAGGATAGATCATAATAGTTCTGTTAGCCAAATATCAGATAAAAACGATAACTTAGCCATCATTGATTTTAATTATACCTCCAGTTATGGCCCAATAGGTATGATTAAACTTGAGGGTTCTTTATATTATGAAAATAATGATGCAAACAAGATAACAAAAGAATGGCAAAACAGCAGAAAAATGCCAAATGAACTTGCAAGCAGGATTCATACAGCAATAATGCATGCTTGTGTACCTCTTGCTGTTGGTATTGCAAAAGATCTAGGGCTTCCTCCTCCAATACCATTACCTCAAGTAAAAATAGGAGATAATCCAAAGAAAGGTCAAGCCGGTCCAGAAGTTGCATAATAAAAAAAGGGTTAATTTATGGATAATATTGTAATTTCTATAGGTGGTTCAGTTCTACTATCTGAAGATAATAATAAAAAATATTATAAAAAATTAAAAAATTTACTTTTAGAAAACTCAAAAAAATATAAATTATTTTTAGTAGTAGGTGGAGGTAAAACAGCAAGAGAATATATAAAAATCGGGCGCTCACTTAATCTATCTGAAGAAAATCTTGATCTTTTAGGTATAGAGATGACAAGAGTAAATGCAAAATTATTATCCATGATTATTTTCGGATCTGATAAAAAAATACCTGAGGAAACTAAAGAGGTTATTAATCAAGATAATAATATTACAATAATGGGGGGAACAATACCGGGTCATAGTACAGATAAAGTAGCAGCTGAACTTGCTGAAAAAATTGATGCCTCAAAATTTATTATAGCTACAAATGTAGATGGTGTCTATACTAAAGATCCAAATAAATTCAAAGATGCAAAACAAATTAAAGAGATAAAAATTGATGAATTAATTAAAAAATATGGTACAGATTGGAAAAAAGCAGGAGAAAATATTGTAATTGATGGCCCTGCTTTAAAAATCATATCTAGATTAAGAAATCCTGTTTTTATACTAAACGGTAAAAAAATTAATCAACTAAACAATGCAATAAATGGAAATATTTTTAATGGCACTATTATAAAAAAATAAAAAAAAAGGAGAAATAGTTAAATTTTTTTATCTAACAAAATCTATATCTACCTTTGAGCTTTTTCCAACTTTTGCAACTGGTTTTTGTTTTAATGAAACAGATGCATTTGGTCCAAGTAAATTAGGTGATTGAACCCCTGTCATAATAGCCATTACTCTGCATTTTCCTTCAAATTCAGGTAGTACTCTTGCACCAAGTATAACATTTGAGTAACAATCTAGGTCTTCTGTTAATGATTTTGCTACATCTTGGACATATTTCAAGCTCATATTAGGTCCACCAGTAATATGTACTAGTGCTCCGTTGGCTCCTTTATAATCAACATTTAATAATGGATGATTTAGAGCTTCTTGTACAATATTATCAACTCCTGCATCTTCATCTGCTTCTCCCCAGAGCATAACAGATAATCCTCCAGAGTCCATTATTGTTTTCATATCTGCATAATCCAAGTTTATTAACGAAGGTACTGTAATTGTCTCTGATAGTCCTTTAACTGTTTCAGCTATCATTTGATCCATTACGGAAAATGCTTGATTTATAGGTAGATTTGGAACAAAATCTAAAAGCCTATTGTTATCAAGAACAACTGTGCTATCAGCTTTAATTCTTAGATGATCAAGTCCTTCATCAGCTTTTATAAGTCTTGCTCTCTCTACGTTAAATGGAGTTGAAACCATGCATGTAACAACCGCATTATGTTTTTTTGCGATTTCAGCGACAACTGGTGCAGAACCCGTACCTGTTCCGCCACCCATACCTGCTGTTATAAAAACTAGATCAGCATCTTTAATTAGATCCTCAATTTCTCTACATGATTCTCTACAAGCACGTTCAGCGACATCTGGAAAACCTCCAGCTCCTAAACCTCTTGTTAAATTTCCGCCTATTAATATTTTTTTATTTGCTTCTACAAGATCTAATGCTTGTTTATCCGTATTAATTGCTATTGTTTCTGCTCCTTTCACACCAATTTTGTTTAACCGGGTTATAGTATTCCCGCCGGCTCCACCGCATCCAACAATAACAATTCTTGGTGTTCCAAACATTTCATCTTGATCAATTTTTAATTTACTTTCTTCCTCTGCCTTATTTTCTACTGCATCCGCAATAAAAGATTCCATATTTTTAGTAGTTTTACTCATACCATTCCTCCTATGCTGGTAGTTTGAAGGACGCCCCTCCTAAAAGGCGCCCTTCGATTAAGGGGTGCATCCCATCCCCTCCTCTATATAAACATTATTTCTTCATGTAAGGAGACATAGATTCAAGTGCAACTTCCATCTCTTGCACTTTACGAATTTTATCTGCTTTTTCAATCAGGCTGTCAGCATAATTTTTAACAAATTCGTTTACTGCACGACGTATAACCTCAGATCTTGTAGCAAACTCTCCTGCTTTAACAAAAAGATCAATGGAGTGTATATCATGCTGAGGTAATCTTATTGTTATTCGTCGTGTTTCCATTTTTCTCCTCACATCTTTTATATGCCATTTTGATGTTTTTTTTATGTCATATGTATGTCTTTTAGCAGACATAAAATGACATTCGACATCATTTGTCTGACAATTATAAAATGAATATGTCATCAACTTTAAATAACTTTCGCTAATTTTAAGCAGGTATATATACAGGTAAATATGTAGGGTATTTTTTACTCAAACTATCCTACCAAAAGCAACTGTTCCAGATACTTTTTCTATTTTAACTTTGTAAGTCGACCCTTTAACTGCTCCATTTACATATACAACATATTTGTCAAAAAATGCTACTCCGTCACCTTTGCGTCCAATGTCTTTAATTGTTAACTCGTATACTGATCCTTCTTTCAGAGTTTTATCTTGTGGTTTAATAGTTGTTTTTTTCTTACGAGATTTTACTGACCTAAAAGCTCCACAAGCATCACATCTAATTAGAGTGGCTCTACCTTTTTTTACTAAATGAGTATCTGGTTTACCACACTCTGAACATATAACAAAGGAGTCAATATATTCTTTTAATTTATCTTGGATTTGTCTTGATGGAATTTTTCCTTGGAAAATTACTCTATTACCAACCATTTCACCAGCTGTACCAACACCTCCTAAAAGGTATTTCAAAATCAACTTTGGATCCCTATTTATTATTGTTGAAATTTTATCAAAATTTTTGATAACTGTTGTGTTTCCTTCATAAAAAATATCTGCCTTTGGCATTTTGAATCTGTCTTCAACAATTTCCTTATCAGTTTGTGTAATTATGTTATTTAGTAGTTTTTTATATTCAATATCTGTCATATTAACGAGAAGGCTAATATATTTACCATCTAAAAAACTTGCGTTTAAAAAAATAAAATAAAAAATCCCATCTCTTTATTCTACTATTAGTATCGAATTATATCCGGTTTAATTTTTGTGCCCATTACGAGCATACCTTCTTTCATAGCTTTTTCAGCTATTTCAGTTTTTTTTGTAAATATTTTTTTATTTCCGTCAGTCCAATGCCATATGAAATCAGACATTTTTCTCCCCCAATATTATGTTTTTTGTAATTTGTATCCAATAATATTTTAGTATAAATAATTTTTCAATTTTTAAACATTTTATATTATATTCTGATAATATCAATAAAAAACTATTAATACAAAAAATTATTACCAGAAGAAAGCATTAGACAAAATAAATCTGAAAAGGAGAACTAAATAATGGTTGAATTCAAAGTTGTAGTAAATGATATAAAAAGTGGAAAATCACACAATGTACAGGTAGCAGGCCATCATGCAAATTCTTTAATTGGAAAAAAAATTGGTGATGAAGTAGATGGAATATTTATTTCTTTACCAGGTTATAAACTTGAGATAACAGGTGGAACAGACAAAGATGGAATAACAATGAGAAAAGATTTCCCAGGTATTAGACGAAGAAGATTATTGTTAAGCGATGGATTAGGTTTTAAAGCAAAAGAAAAAGGTTTAAGAAAAAAGAAATCTGTAAGAGGTAATTCAATTAATCAAGATATTGTTCAAATTAATATGAAAGTTTTAAAGTATAGTTCAAAACCTATTGATAAATTACTAGAAAAAGAAAAAGAAGAAAAAAAAGAAGAAGAAAAAGAGGATAGCTCAAAAAAAGAGGATAAATAATGAGTTTTTCAAAACAACCTGAAATAAATATAGGTATGATCGGACATGTAGATCATGGTAAGACAACCTTAACTCAGAAGTTTACTGGTAAATGGGCTGATGAACATTCAGAGGAATTAAAGAGAGGAATCTCAATTAAACTTGGTTATGCAGATACAGCTTTTTACAAATGTCCAAATTGCTCAGATCCAGATTGTTATTGTGTAAAAGATAAATGTCCTAAATGCGGTTCAAAAACAGAATTGCAGAGAGTAGTATCATTTGTAGATGCGCCAGGGCACGAAACATTAATGGCAATAATGCTATCTGGTGCAGCTATAATGGATGGAGCTATACTAGTTATAGCTGCAAACGAAGAATGTCCTCAACCTCAAACTAGGGAACATTTAACAGCACTTGATCTTTCAGGTATAAAAAATATTGTAATAGTTCAAAACAAAATAGACTTGGTAAATGAAGAAAAAGCAATGAAGAATTATAAACAAATAAAAGATTTTACAAAAGGGACATGTGCAGAAAACGCTCCAATAATACCGATGAGTGCACATCAAGATCTTAATTTAGGTATTTTAATAAAAGTGATTGAGGAATATATTCCAACACCAAAAAGAGATTTAGAAAAACCTCCAATAATGTATACTGCTAGAAGTTTTGATATAAATAAACCTGGAGCTAGGCCAAATGAGTTACAAGGCGGAGTAATTGGCGGTTCTTTAATACAAGGTGTATTAAAAAATGGGGATCAAATAGAGATTTCTCCTGGTAGAACAATTGAAGTAGAAGGAAGAAAAAAAATGGTTTCAATTACAACTACTGTAGATTCATTGTTTACAGGGGGAAAATCCGTTAAGGAAGCAACGCCAGGGGGATTAATTGCAATTGGAACAAGTCTCGATCCTTCAAGAACAAAATCTGATTCATATGCAGGAAAAGTAATTGGTAAACATGGTCAGATACCACCAATATTTGATACATTTTTTTTATCTATTAATCTTCTAAAGAGAGTAGTAGGAACAATAGAGGAGAAAAATGTTGAACCAATAAAAACAAACGAGCCTTTAATGCTAACTATTGGAACTGCAACAACAGTAGGAATTGTATCAGAGTTTCAAGGTGAAAAAATTGCTGTCAAGCTAAAACTACCTGTATGTGCTTTAGAAGGACAAAGAATTGCTATTAGTAGAAGGATTGACGGAAGATGGCATTTGATAGGATACGGGAAAATAGAAACAAAAAAACAGTAATCCTTGATACTAACGCGGTTCTAATGCTTTTTGAATTTAATATAAACCTAGAAGATGAATTATCAAGATTAATAGGGCTTTATAGAATTATGATACCAAGTACTGTTGAAAAAGAATTAAAAATATTATCAAAAAAATATTCAGGTAATAAAAAAATATATGCAAAAGCTGCAATTAAACTAATTAATAAATATGAAAAAATGAATGTTAAATCAGATAATGCTGATGATTCAATTTTTTTACTAGCTAAAAAAATCGATAATTGTTTTGTTTTAACAAATGATAAAGAACTAAAGGATAGAATAAAAAAGATACCGCGAAAAGTAATTTTTTTAAGAGCTAAAAAAAAATTAGAAATAATATAAGATACCTTAAAAAGCTCTTAATTCTAATATATGAAGATTAACACCAATTTTACTAATTTCTGATTTAATTTCTTTATTTATTACTTTTTCAAATTCAGATATAAAAGAATGCGTTAATTCTTTTAGATCAGCTTGAGCTCTACTCAACATATCCTTAATAGCTTTAGCCAAATATTCAGAGTCAACATTATTTATTTTTGAGTTAATGTTTATCGCATTAATTCCTTCTTCAAGTCTATTAGTATCAATGCTTATATTTTTTAAAACTTCATGTTTATCTTTTAACTTATTTATAAGAGCATTTATATATTTGACTCCAAACTCAGTTGATATTTTTTTCTCAATTATTTTTATTATTGCTGAAAAAATTTCAACTAGTAATATCTGGTGTCCTTCTCTTCTAAGTTTTTTTTCTATTTCTCCAATTTTAACTCCAATTCTTTTAAGCTTTGATAGATCTCTGTTATCAACTAAATATTCAAATTTTTCTCCAAAAAATGGTCTAACTTCTATATTTGATGCTTTACCTATTTCAAATATTATATTTTCTATTACATTTCCTCTTTCAGCTATTAAAATATTATTTATTTCAGGATTAACTGATACCTCAAATTTATTATTAGAATCTTTTTGAGGAATAATATTTACATATTTTAAAAATTCATATTTTGTTTTTAGTTTATTTAAGATATTCATTATCGAGTCCTTTGTGAAATCTTCTGATACTTTCCTATTAATCAATTTTACAACTGCCGATATCGTTATATTTAATACTTCTGAATTTTTAATTTCTTGAATTCTTACAATGCTACTTTCCATAATTTCAAGTAAATGTTCTTGTTGTTTTAGGTTTAGATTTACTTCGAATTCTTCAAAAAAGCTACTTATTTCTTTCTCTAGATCGTCTTTTATTTCTTTTATATAAAAATAACCAACATTTTTACCAAGTGATTTCATCATCACATCAAATATGTCATTTATTGCTTCTTCTAATCTTTGGCTCTCAATATTATTTATTGAATTATCTACTGATATATCATTTTTTTTCTCGGTAAAAGATGAATCTTCAATTTTAATGTAATCTAAAAAATCATGTTTGTTTTTTAATTCTTCAATTGTATTTTTTATAGTTGTAACTGAAAAAGTTTTAGTTGTTCTTCTACCAACAACATTTGTAATTATTTGTAATAATTCACTGATTGTAACTGAGTTATCTAAAGAGGGCATTTTTTCCAACAGAGAGATATTGATTAATGATTTTTGAACTTTCCGATATAAATTAGATGTTTTTTACTGGCAAGTTTTAAATGTGGCCTCGTTATTCTGCTTTCAATTTCATATCTTATATGTCGGGGTGGCTCAGCCTGGTTAGAGCGCCTGACTCATAAGCTCAGCTTTAAGGGTTCGAAAAAAAGCTAAGATATCAGGAGGTCGCGGGTTCAGATCCCGCCCCCGACATCATAACTAGGTTTTTTTGCTAATTCCTTAATATAAAAATCGTTATTTATCCTGTCACGTTTGATAATTTCTATTTTTAGTTTTTTATTAAATCAAAAATTATATTAGATACTTTTAATTATTAATTATAGATTTTATTTACAGATTAAGGGAAAAACAATGAATAGAAATATATTAATAACATTAATTATAGTTATAATTATATCACTTATTGCAATCGCTTTTTTATTGGTTTTTGGGTTTGAAGAAAAAGATGTTAATACAAATGAAAAGTCTACAACTATACGAATTTTTAATGATTACTCTGATCTAATAGATGTTGATATAGAATTTGAAATGTATGATTATAATAGCAATACAGATAACTTTACAACACTTTATATAAGTTATAAAAATATATCTATCAAATCAGGAGAAACATGGAATTATATTTTTAAAGCTCCAGAATCTATTGATAGTCAATATTTAGGTATTGATTTAAGTGTTCACTCTAAAGAAAATTATACAAGTTTTTCACATAGCTCAACATGGTTAAATAGAAGAGATGATAATTATCGTATATTTGATAGTGAAGATGGAATAGATATTGAATGGTTAGATAAAACATAAAATATCAATTTTATATAATGCAAAAATTGACATATTAATCAAAATAATATAATAAATAAAAAAACCTAACCATAATTTATTATATTTAATAAACAAATAATGACTCTATAGAATAAGTTATTTTTGCTAAAATTTTCTAAAAATAGAGATTTGAATTATTTATTATTGATTTAAGATTTGATCTTTTTTAGAGTAACCGTTGTGCTCGCATTTTAACAATTGGATCATCAGATTCTTCTACGATTTTTCTAATTAGTTTTTCGAATCCCGATATAGTGTTTATATCAAAGCTTCCGATATTTTCACCATTGACTTTACTAATATTAATTTCAGTAGAGTTAGCGGCGTTCTCTTTATTTTCTTCAGTTTTATTATTAAAATCTGATGTTTTCATTGTTGAGAAATTACTAAGTTGCTGATTTAATAAGTTAGTGATAAAAACAGATCGGTCTCCTACTACATTATCCCTATCAATTCTATCAACCATTTCAGCTGGTAATTTTAAAAACACAGTTTTTGTATCCATGAAAAAATAATAAGAATAATAAGTATATAAATTTTAGGTAATCATTGGATCATTAGAATTACTTTTAATTTTATTTATATTATTGGAAATTAATTTTTTTGTGATATAACTCAATAAACTTTCTTCAATTGTATTTATTTGATCAAGAGAAAGATTTGTTTTTTTCAAGATAATTTTCCCCTTCCGATTATAGATTTTTATAGTACCTTCTTTAGGATTTGATACAACCTTAAAAATATTATTTTTTGAGTAAAACCTAGAGAAAATCTTTTTATTCACGTTTTAACCTCATGTTATATTCATAATAAATTTTGTTTTGTGGCTATTTAAATATTTTGATATATATAAAAAAATATAAATTAAGATTTTTTTGTTTTTATAATAATTATATTAAATGAATTACATTATACCTATAAAAGAGGTTAAAACAATGTCAGAAATTAAATCTTTAGAAGAAATTCGAAAAAAAGCACATGAGATTAATTGTGATTTAACTGAATCTGGATATAATGTTAGAGATATCGAGATAATTGGATATTATCTGAATAGAATTGCAGCTAGTTATCTTAGCCATCAAACCCATAATGAAATAGAAAAAACAGAACATGACTATCAAAAAATGAGTTATAAAATATAATTTTTTTTTAAAAAATTGTACTAAAATTTTCAATACCGCCAAATATTGTTAAGACAGAGAAACCTAATGCAAAAAATATATACTGAATGTACATAATTGACCAAGCGTGAATATTTTCTAATGTTTTACTCTCTGTTTTTTTAAGCATTAGATATAATATAATGATACTTAGAATAACTAAACCTGTTAATGGATATAAATATGAGTCTAATATATTTGCATTTATTAATATCGGTATAAATGCAAAAGGGAAAAACATAAAAGGAAAACAAATTAAAGCTGTTTTTTTAGTGCCATAAGTATTAATTAATGTTTTTGTACCTGTTTCTTTATCTGCAAGTGAATCTGTTATATCCTTAGTTGACATTCCACCAATTAAATAAACTGTTGCTATAGCACCTATAGCGATTGGTGTAGGAGAAAAAGGGTTACCAAAAACACTCCATGATGCAAGAATACCTAACATTCCTCTTGGTATAGCTATCCAAATTTGATTAATAAATAAATATTTCTTCATTCGAGGTGGTAAAGAATAAGTTACAGTAAATAACATTATAAGAAAGATAAAAACCCCGAACATTGTGTTAATCGTAACTGCTCTAATAAGGGCAAATAAATAAAAAATATATGCAAGGCTTTGAGCTGTTTCTTTGCTGATAACTCCTTGGGGTATTGGCCTATAAGGTTTTGATATTTTGTCTGATTCAACGTCTGTTGCTTGGTTTAATGCATTTGATGCAGCATTAACTATTGCAACTGTTAATGCTGCTTGACCAACTGTTACCCACCAGTTAGTTTGAACAGGTTTATTTGAATATATTAAACTTGCAACAACTATTGCCAATGATACAATATATGGTGCTAGTAGAGTAAAAGGTCTAAGAAGATCCCATCCTGCTCTTACTTGGTTAGATAGATACTTTGTCTTTGTGTATGGTTCCTTCATCGTAATTTTGCCGATATATTTGTTACGGATATCCTTGATTTTACGATTAGACATTATGGTTTAGTATGAGAAAAACTATTAAATGTTTTTCTTTATTAAATAAATAAAAAGTTTATAAAATAAAGTTTTTTCACATTCTAGGTTTAAATAAGCGTTCACCTATTAAAGGAGTGAAAGCAATATACCATATAAGAGGTATAAAAATCAATAATAATGAATACCACCATATTTCAATAATTGACATAAGCATTAATGGAACAAGAGAATAACGTAAAAAGGATTGAACACCAATTAATTTTCTAATTTTACCTCTTTTAAAAATTTTTAAATTGATAAGCTTAACATTTAATAATAACATAACCATAGAAAACAAAAATAAAAATATTATTTGTAAAGGGAAATATGAATAACCAAAATAAAAGAAAGGTATGAACAAAAGAAAAACAGAAAATAATCTAATTCCCATACTAAATATTTTAAAACGAAGTGGAATTATCAATTTTTCTTTATCCATATAAACACCAGATTGCAAAGCAAAATTTTTTGTATTCATCATAAAATCATGATCAACATCTTTAATCCCGCCTTCAACAGCATTCATATGAACAATATTATTGAATATTAAAATAAAGACGATCCAAGTTATATCATTAGGTTTACCAAAAGATAAAGCCCCAAATAAAAAAACAAATGATATACCTAAGGCTAGAAGAAAATCTGAGCCAAAAAACCTTTTACCATATATATCATAAAAAAAACCTAATAATCCTGCTAGAGTGATACATAATAATGCTGAGAATCTAAATTGATTTATTGTTTCTCCTTGATAGAGTATAAAGATTAAAAAATACCATAATATGATTAAAAAAATTGAGATGGAAAGTCCATGTATTCTGTCAATATGTCCACCTGCTAAAGGTTTTCCTTTTAATTCTTTTACTAATTTATCAAGGTCTGCATCAACATAATCATTTAGTAAAAACCCACAGACTCCAATACATCCTCCTATTAAAGCTAATAGAATGAGATTATATGTATCTGTAACACCTACTGTTAGAGCACCAAAAACAGGTATCACGGATAAAGCAGCAATACCAGGTAATCTTAATAATTTTGCATAAGCAACGATTTTTTTCATTTATAGCTTGGAAAAAGATGCTGCTATATGAGTTTTTCTAATAAATTTAGAGAGTAACTCTTATTAATAAAAAATCTCTAAAAGTATAAAGATTTGAAAAACAATAATCATGGCTCTTGTACCTGTTCTTTCATATCTTTCAAAAGCTTTCCATATCTTCTTTTCATCCTGAGATAAAACTGCTATATAACTAAATAACCATGTCAAAATTAAAGTTATAGCTAGAAGACTACCGCCGATTAAATAAACATTTCCAAAGACCAAAGGCAGTTCTAAACCTGTCCAATTAAATGCAGGTATAGGAAACAATGGAATAAATGCTAAATAGAAAATTAAAGCAACATACATTGATTTTTTCCTACCAAGATTTACAGGTGTTGTCTTCCAACCTGCTTTTAAATCACCAACGTAATCTCCAACACATACCATTATTTCTCTACCTACTTCTTGAAAAAAAATCGCGATAGCAAGAGGTAACATAATCAATAACTCATTTGGAAAAGCAGAAATAGCCCCCCAAAAGGGGATAGCTCCAACCCCAATTGCTACAGATATATGACCAAAGATTCCATGTTTTTTTCCATAATAATTGTAATACAGTCCAACTAAAACAAGGAAAGTTGTAAGAATTGCGCAATTCCAGTTTAATTCACCATAATCAAAATAATTTATAAAAAGTGCAATGATAATTGAACTAAACATCAAAAAAAGGCCGGTAATATTAGCAGTTTTTTCTTTAATAATACCTCTAGGTAGAGGTTTATATGGTCTGTTTATTCTATCTGATTCTAAATCAGGAACATCATTGTGAATCATAGTACCTGTTGATAGAAAAGCAGGTCCAAGAATTATTAATATCATCTGAATAAATGATAATTTTACATCCAAAAAAACCGCAGTGTTTAAAGCCCCTACTAAAGCTCCAAAACAACATAAGAACATAATTGGTAAACGAACCATTCTAAGCCATGCTAATATTAGTTCTCCTAACTTCATTCTTCTTAATAATAAAAGAATGCCTTAATTATTTTTTTGATATTATGCAAGCCCAATTAATAGTAAAAATCTTGCAATTAAACCATGTGTAATAAATATTAATATGCCTGTAATTGCGATTGATGAAATAGATAAAAGCAATTTTCTATTTTCTGAAAAACTAGATCTTTCAATTAATATTGTTGTAAATGTCATATAAAAAATCAAGATAAACCAACCAATAAAATTCAAAATAGGGACACCATAAAAATTTGCTTCAGCAAGTGTTTCCTCCCAAACCCACCAATTGTTATGATGTGCAAGTGGGTCTTGGATTAAATCAATACATAAAGAAAAAAAACCTGCTACAAATGAAATTAAAAAAATTTGTATCTTATTTTCTTTACTATAAAACCTTGATACTACATGTTTTCCCATATTCAAAAATAAAAAAAGCATTGCACTCCAAGCTAATACTAGAACTAAAGGTACTCCTCCACCAACAACAGATAAATAAATAATATAACCTGGATAGTAATATCTTCCACTTGCAACACCTGCAGACTCAATAAATAAAGCAGCAATGATCATAGGTAAAAAATATATTATTGTCCTTTTAGTTCCATATTTCTTATAGGAATAAAAAACAAGAAATATCCACACAAGCGCAGCAGTAATTATAAAGAATGGAAGGAATTTAGCCTCACCACCAAAATTTTGATTAATCTCAATAAAAATCATAAAATTTTACTCCTTAGAATTTTTAATGCTACGTTTTGAAATAATGAACATGATAATTATTGGGATTAAAGCAAGAATTCCGCTAACGATGATGGGCATAGTAAATTCACATAATAAACCAGTAATTAGATACATTAACCAGATAAAAAAATAAACAAAGATGTAGATATTGACGTTAAATTTTGATATTTTTAAATAATCATCTTGTAAATTATCTTTAAATCCATAACCTTCTTTTTTACCTGTAAAATATAATATAATCGTTACAGCGACACCAGTTATACCAAGTGGAAGAAAAATAAAAATATTTTCAGATATGTAACTAATAATATTTGTTGCCATGATATTCAATTCTATTGTAATGTTATAAGGCTTAAAAGTTTTATTAAATTGTGAATAAAAATCATATTGAAAATTTATGTATTTACTTTTAAAAAAAGTAATATATTTATCACAATACTAGTTATGGATTTCCCGTGCTAGATTACAATATAATAATTATACTGATTATCACTGGTTTTAGCGGTGGTATAATTGTTGGAATCGGAAGTGGAACAATAGGAGTTTTATTACTTCCTATACTAACAATTTTTATAGGAAAAAATATCCATAAATCGATTGGTACAACTCTTTTAATAGATGGGATTATTGGTGCTTTTGCAGGATTGATTTTTTTAAAAAAAGGTAATATCAATCTAAAATCTGGGATTTTACTAGCAATAACAGGTGTTATTGGTGCTTTGATTGGCAGTCAATTCACATCATTTACTCCAGAGGGCGGATTGATGTTAATCATAGGTATTGTTATTTTATTACTCGGATTAAATTTTTTAATAAATGGAATTGGTAAAAATGTTGAATTTATTCAATCTCGATTAAATATAGAATGGATAAAAAAAAACAAAAATATATCATTTTTTATACTTGGTTTAATTATTGGGATAGTTAGTGGTTTTACAGGCATTGGTGGAGGAGGTTTTATTGCAATTGTATTAATACTAATTTTAGGATATGAAATTCATATAGCTGTTGGTACATCATTATTAATGATGTTTTTTATGGCTGGGGCTGGGTCTCTTGGTCATATATTTAAAGGAGAAATTTTGTATGAATATTTGGTTTATTTAATATTTGCAGCAGCTTTAGGTGCTTCTATAGGTTCTTTTTTTGCTAATAAAATTAATGAGGAAAAACTTGGTAGAGTCATTGGGTTAGTATATATGATAATGGGAATTGCAGTAATAATAAGAATTTTATATTCGTAATTTTTTTTTTTTTATTAAAATATGTATGTTTTTCTCATACTTTTTATTTATATTTTTTAATAATTATTATTTATCATAAATCAAAAATTTTTATCTGAAAAAACTATATTTATATTATTAGTTGCTTTATTCAAAAACAATAATATAATAAGATTTATATACTCTCTCCTGATATATATATTATGAATGGGGGAGATTATCAAGAGTTTTCTTTTTTTAAATAAAAAAAATCTCTCCTCACCACCTTCGAATCTTCCCCCATTCTCTCCTCAATATTTTTAATTAAAGATAATTTTCTCTGCTTTTTCTGCTACTGTTTTTCGATTTTTCTCATCTGTAATTATCATAATCATCCAATCAGGTATAGGTCTTGATATTATTGCATTAGGAATAGGTGTATAGTCATCTAATTTTTTTTCAGTTTTATTATTATCAATTATTTTGATATCTGCAAGATTAATTCTCGGCTCTGATAGATGTAGTTCTTTGTAAGGTACATCTATTATAACATGACCTTCTTTAATTTTAAGATTATTTTCGATTTCAATTTCTTTTTCTCTTTTGTAATGCATATCATTCATTTTTTTTACTATAGCTATTTTTTCTTTATTTAGGTCAGTATGATTTGCTGAATAAGCTTGTTTGAAAAGTTTTCTATATTTTAGACAAGTTGATATTTTTCTTTGAAATTCTCCTTTATCCTTTAGAAAGTTTATTAGCTCTGAATCTGTTTTTTTGTAATAATCTATTGGTTTAACATCATTTATTAGTTCTATTGCTTTTGAAAGCATAAGTTCTGCTATTCTGACTGTTTTATGAAAATAGATTGAAGAATACATTAATGTTCTAGCCATCAGTATATTTTCAACGACACTGACTCCTTTTCTATTTATTTTCAATTCGTTATTACTGATTATCAAGGTTTGTAAAAAACGTTCAATATCTATAATTCCATAAGAAACACCAGTGTAATATGCATCTCTAATTAGATAATCTAGTTGATCTACATCTATAGTACTATCTATTAATTGACTTAAATATGGTTTTACGTTTGTTTTTCCTTTGATGATATCTGCTAATCTTTTTTTGTTTATACCATAATTTTTTAGAATATCCTTCACAGTGGGAGTATTTATGATATCTTTTTCATTATCTTCAAATATTTCATATTCCCCGAATATTAATTTTTCAGTTAAATCTACATGATCAACATTTAGTGAATCTCTTAGAAGATTTTCTAAAGTATGTGAAAAGGGCCCATGTCCGATGTCATGAAGCAATGCAGCACATGATATAATCTCTTTTTCTTTTTCTTCTAAGTTTAGTGAATCCGCTGCTCTTTGACTTAAATGATAAGTACCTAGTGAGTGTTCTAGTCTTGAGTGATGCGCTCCAGGGAAAACAAGATGTGCTAAACCAAGTTGTTTAATGTTATATAATCTTTGTAATTCTGGAGTTTGTAATAATTCAATAAATAATTTTTCAATTTTAATATTTCCATGAATAGAATCTCTGATTATTTTTTTTTCTTCTACCATTTTTACATTACAGTTTTAGTATTTATTAGTTATAACTTATGATTACTGTTTTTTTTTATACTTCTTGTAATAATAAGGGCCCTAAGCATTTTAATTTTTCTTTGTAATCTTCTGGATATAAAAATCGTTCAGTTGCTGTTATACTACTTAGAATTGAATTTCCATCTTGAGGGGTAAAGCAAAAACCTATTACTTCATTTTCATTTAAAACATGAATTGTTGGGAGGACTGATACTGTTTGATCTAATATTCTACCATAATGTCCATGTTCTCTGCCAAATGAAAAAACTAAGTTTGCTGATTTTTTATTTGTAACTGCAACACGAGGGTTATCAATGAATTTTTGTATTACTTTTTCTTTTGTTGTTTTATAATCAAGTTTTAGATCATACCATATGCAGTGCATATATTGAGTGTTTAATTTAAGAGCGCTTGAAAATACGTTTAAATCCATATTAAGAGTTGAATATAATTTGTGAACATCAACTGCATGGTGTGTTCCCATTTTAGTATCTTTATGGCTTCCTACTTCAGGTGAGGGTATGAAACTTTTTACTTGAGATATATCATTTGCTCTTCTGATACATAGAAATCTTCCTTCTTTGAGATGATTTTTTTTATTTTTAATTGCTAATGTTTTTATTAAAACAGCAATGTTATGTGTATTACAGCTTACTATATGGATAAATTGATCTTTTGGTGATATTGCTTCATCATTTATGCCTACAGCATACATTTTTCCAAAACCAAATTCAGATCCTTGGGCTAAAAAACCTTTAATTTTATTTTTGTATTTATTGTAATACTTTTCTTTGTTCATAAGCCCAGTTCCTTTTGGAGTGCAATCGACGACAACGGTTGCGCGTTTAATTGCTTCTTCTGCATTATAAACAGGGTCTATATCTAAATCTTGAAAATCATTTATTTTATCTGCTCTTACAGCAAGTTCTGCTCCTCTCTTTATTAGACCTTTTACTTTAGGTCTATCTGTTAAAACAGGACTATGTTTGTAAAACGTTATTTCATCAATACCTAAATCTTCTTTAGCATCACATAAAAGTCCGATTAAAGGTTCTCCTATAGTACCTGTCCCTACAACATGAACAATTTTTTCATCTGCCATAATATCATTACTCCCCCTGATATATGTTAGTCGGTAATCCATATATAGCATATAATTGTTATCCTTTTTTAAAGAAATATTTAGTGTTTATGAAGGGAATAATTTAAAAAGGGGAACATATTTCACATGTTCCATGGCATTACCTTTGGACGTATTAGAAAAATCAATTAATCAGAAACTTACACTGCTTTTAAAAGATGGTAGATTGATAGAAGGAAAATTAACTGGATATGATGAATATATGAACATGGTCCTCTCTGATGTTGAAGAAAATAATAATGAAACAAAAAGACGTTTAGGAACTATTATTCTAAGAGGAAATAATGTTGTAAGCATATCTCTTATATAGACTCTTTTAATCGAAAAGCATATATATATGTTACTTATTTGTTATTAGTGGAAGGAATCGGGCTGGTAGTTTTTTGTTAGAGTGCATCCCATCCCCTCCTAGTGAGGCCAGCCATCCTTCCTTTTTAGCGTTTTTTCTCCTAGAATAAAAAAAGATTTAAGTAGCTAATTAGTATACCAAATTTTGATTTTTATGGGGGCTAATATGAAAACAAAAATTGGTAAAAAAATTAGATGTAAAGGTTGGAAACAAGAAGCAATTTTACGGATGCTTGAAAACAATTTAGAAAATGCTGAGCTCCCTGATGATTTAATTATTTATGGTGGAACAGGTAAAGCTGCGAGAAACTGGGAATGTTATAATAAAATTGTTGAAACATTAAAGAATCTTGAAAACGATGAAACAATGCTTATTCAATCTGGTAAACCAGTTGGTGTTTTTAAAACCTGGGAGAATTCACCAAGAGTTTTAATGGCTAATTCTAATATTGTTCCACATTGGAGTAATTGGGAGAAATTCAATGAGTTAGATAAAAAAGGTCTCATAATGTATGGTCAGATGACTGCTGGTTCATGGTGTTATATTGGAACCCAAGGAATAATTCAGGGGACCTATGAAACCTTTTCATCACTTGCAAAAAAACATTTTAATAGTGACCTAAATGGTAGAATCGTGCTTACAGGTGGAGTAGGTGGTATGGGTGGTGCACAACCTTTATCTGTTAAAATGGCAAATGGAATTTGTATTGCTGTTGAATGTGATGAAAAAAGAATCGATAGAAGATTAAAAGCTGGTTTTTGTGATAAAAAAGTTGATGATATAACTCAAGCAGTTGAATTAGCATATGAAGCAAAAGAAAACAAAGAATCTATTTCTATAGCAGTTATCGGAAATTGTGCAGATACTCATCCAGAGCTTGTTAGAATGGGCTTCAAACCAGATGTTGTAACAGATCAAACATCAGCTCATGATGAACTTAATGGATATGTACCTGCCGGTTATTTTGGTAAATCTATTAAAGATGCATTTGAACTTAGAAAAAATAATCCAAAAAAATATATTAAACTATCAATGCAGAGTATGAAAATTCATTGTAAATCTATGCTTGATTTTAAGAAAAAAGGTTCTATTGTTTTTGATTATGGTAATAACCTTAGAGGTCAGGCACAAAAAGCTGGATTAAAAAATGCATTTGATTACCCTGGATTTGTTCCAGCATATGTAAGACCTATGCTTGCAGTAGGCAGAGGTCCATTTAGATGGCTTGCTTTATCTGGTAATCCTGAGGATATAATAAAAACAGATAAAAAAGTAATAAAAATGTTTCCAAAGGATAAGGTTTTAAACAACTGGATAAGTCTTGCAGAAAAATATCTACCATGGGAAGGTTTACCTGCTAGAGTTTGTTGGCTTGGATATGGCGAAAGGGAAAAATTTGCACTTGAGATAAATAAAATGGTTAGAACCGGTAAAATAGGTCCAATATCTATAACAAGAGATCACTTAGATAGTGGAAGTGTGGCATCCCCATATCGAGAAACAGAAAGTATGAAAGATGGAAGTGATGTAATAGCTGATTGGCCTCTTCTCAATGCATTACTTAACTGTGCAGCTGGCGCAGATAATATTCAGATACATAATGGTGGAGGAGTAGGAATCGGTCTTTCAACTCATGCAGGTATGGTAGTTGTTTGTGATGGAACAAAAGAAACAGATGAAAGAATTAAACGAGTTTTTAAAACAGATCCCGGCCTTGGAGTTATACGTCATGCAGATGCTGGATATAAGCAGGCAATAGATATAATTAAAAAATCTGATCTTCAAAATCCAATGATAAAATAAAAATTATTAGAAATTCTTATATAATTTAAGTACAATAATATTATTGGTAATAATGATGAAGAGAATATTTATGAAATCCATTTGTTTTGGATTAGTTTTCTTTTTGCTTTTAAATATAATTGTAACACCTTCGACTAGTTTGACCGTCGATGAAGAATCTGACAAAAACGTTGAATCAGTAAGTAAATTAGAAAAAACAACATTGTTTGATAGATATATTTCATTTTTATTGAAATTATGTAAATTACCATCAATATCTGCATGTTCAATTAAAGATGGAGAGGTAGTGTGGGCAAATGCATATGGATTTGCAGATATAGAAAATGAAAAAGAAGCAAAAGTTGAATCGATTTATTTAGTAATGTCAATATCCAAGCCTGTTGCAGCAACAGCTTTAATGCAATTATATGAACAAGGAAAATTTGACTTAGACGATGATGTAAATGAGATTCTTCCTTTTTCTCTTAGAAATCCAAATTATCCAGATACAAATATTACATATAGAATGCTTCTTGCTCATCAATCAAGTCTAGCATGTGATGAAGAATATCCAATGGTTGAATATCTTATTAAAACAATATTTATTGGTGATCCTAATCTGTCCTCTTATCCCTATCCTTGGTTAGAAAATTACTTGTTACCTGGAGGAGATTATTATACTCCAGAGGTATGGGTAAAAGAAAAACCAGGTACAAATTATCATTATTCAAATGTTGGTTATGGAATAGTTGGATATTTAGTTGAATTACATTCTAATCAAACTTTTAATGATTATTGTGTAGAAAATATATTTGATCCATTAGATATGAAAAATTCAAGTTTCTTATATGAAGATTTAAACAATAGCAATATTTCTATACCTTATAATTCAGAGAAAAAAACATTTATTCCAAAATTAAAAAGACAACCTCTTTATAGTTTATTATTTACCGCATGTGCAAATTTAAAAACTACACCTACTGATTTATCTCATTTTGTAATTGCTCATATGAATTGTGGTAAATACAAGGATGTAGAGATTCTTAACTCTTCAACAGTTGGGTTAATGCAAACGATTCAATATCCTGAAAATAAAAAAGATAAATACGGACTTGGTTGGAGTATATCAAAAAATATCATGGGAAATAAAATATATGGTCATGGTGGAGGAGGTCCTGGTGTTAGAACAAGTTTATTAGTTAATCCTGAAAAAGATACTGCAGTAATATATTTTATTAACTCATGGACTTGGCGTTTAACTTTTTGTCAACCATTACTTAAAAATGCTTTTTTCTACAAGGCAAAGCATCCATAAATTTTTTTATTCAAGAGATCCAACTGTTTTTTCTACTTCATTTAATATTTCACATGATTTTACAAGTTCTTTCATTTTTGTATGATCTGGATAAAGAGGACGATCTTCATCTAAAAATTTTACATGTTTTCTAATGATTTCTTTTGCTTTTTTAACTCCTTTTCCAAACTTATAATCCCTTAAATCTAATGCTTGAGCTGCAGCCATAAATTCAATTCCTATTATACCATATGCATTGTCTAATATTTGGAAATTCTTAATAGCTGTATTCATACCCATGGAAACAAAATCTTCTTGATCTGCAGCAGCAGGTATAGATTGAATTGATGCAGGGCTACTAAGAATACGTTGTTCAACAATAAGATGATCTGCTGTATATTGACTTAACATTAAACCAGAAAACATACCTGCACCTTTTGTTAAAAAAGCTGGAAGCCCTACACTTAATGCAGGATTATTTAACCTATTCATTCTTCTCTCACTTAATATACAAATCATTGTAATAGCAGTTCCAGCCATATCCATAGGTAGAGAAACAGGTGTTCCTTGGAAATTAGCCCCTGATAATTGAAGATCTTCTTCTGGGAAAAATACTGGATTATCACCAACTCCGTTAAGCTCAATTTCTACTTGTTTACGAGCCCATGCTAATGCGTCATGTGCGGTGCCGATAACCTGAGGAGTCGACCTCATTGAATATGCATCTTGGACCTTACATTTTATTTTTCCTTCTTTTAAGTCACCTTTCTCAACACATTTACAAATAGCATTAGCACTTCTTACAGCGCCTTGAAAACCTCTAGCTTTGTGAAGTTTGTCAGTATACGGCTTCATATTTGCTTTTAGAGCTTCTAAGCTCATAGAAGCTGCAATTTCTGCTTGTTTTAAAAGATTATTAGCATCATATAAAAAAATCCCGCTCATTGCAGTTAATAAATTTGAGCCATTAATAATTGATAAGCCATCTCTTGCTTCTAGGCCAGGTATTTTTATACCTGCTTTTTCCATTGCTTTTTTACCATCTAATAATTCTCCTTTGTAATATGCTTTACCTTCTCCAAGCATAAGTAGTGCAATTTGTGACATTGGTGCAAGATCACCACATGCACCAACTGAACCTTTTTGACAAACATAAGGAGTTACTCCTTTATTTAACATTTCAATAAGTGTTTGAGTGATTACAAGTCTACAAGCTGATTGACCATGAGCATGAACATTTACTCTTGCAGTCATCGCTCCCCTAACATACTCTATCGGTGCTGGATCTCCAATACCAGCTGCATGGTTATAAATCAAATATTTTTGAAATTGTTCTACCTGATCATCATTTAATACAACTTCTGAGAGTTCACCTATACCCGTATTAACTCCATACATTATTTCTTTAGCTTTAATTTTTTTTTCTAAAACATCCCTACATTTTTTTATACGTTTAATTGCATCAGGATGAAGCTTTACTTTTTCATTGATTCTTGCAATAGCTATTAAATTTTCCAAAGTAAGATTTGATCCATCTAAAACAATAGTCATTTTAATACTCCCTATTTAAAATTAAATTTCGGAATGCCGTATTATCTTGCTATGTATAAGTTTTTCTCAAACTAAAAAAAACAAACTAAAGATTAAAGTATTAGATGTTTTTTACCAGTTTTGATATATATGAGTTATGGCGCTGACATTGCGAAAGGAATCAATGATTTCATAAATGAACATTTTCTAGGAGAAGGTGAACATGTTCAGTCTATAGTAGGCGAAGTCATTGCTTCATTAATAATGTTTATAGGTTTTATTATTGCGGGATGGATTGTATATCACGTTTTTGAACATTATTTTACTAGATGGGCAAAAAAAACAAAAACAAATCTAGATGATGAGATATTAAAAAATATTAAAAAACCAATTTATTTTTTTGTTATAATTGTAGGAGCTTTTTATTCTATTGAGTTTCTAAGTTTTTTAAAAGATTATCAAGATTTCCTTAGAGTTGTATTTATTTTGTTAGAAATATTCCTAGTTGCATTTATTATAACTAGAGTAGTAAATGTACTTGTGGCGTGGTATGCAGAAAAAAGAGCTAAAAAGAACAAAAAAATGAGTGAACATATATTATTTCTCCTAAAAAAACTAATAAATCTCTTTATTTATATTATTGCTTTTTTAGTTGTATTGGCTGTTCTTAAAGTTGATTTAACTGGTGCTTTTGTTGGTTTAGGAGTAGCTGGTATTGCAATAGGTTTTGCTCTGCAAAACGTATTAGGAGATATTTTTAGTGCATTTACGATTTATTTTGATAAGCCTTATGAAATTGGAGATTATATTGTAATTGGAAGTCAGAGTGGTATTGTAAAAAAAATTGGTATACAGTCAACAAGATTACAAACTTTACAAGGCGAAGAATTAGTAGTTTCTAATAATGATATGATTTCTACGAGAATCCAGAATTTCAAAAAAATGAAAAAAAGAAGAATTAATTTTTCTATAGGTGTAACTTATAACACATCTCTTAAGAAACTAAAGAAAGTTAATGAAATAATAAAAAGTATTATTGATCCTGAGAGAGATTCAAATATCTTTAAACTCGATCGAGTTCATTTTAAAAGCTTTGGTGATTTTAGTTTAAACTTTGAGATAGTTTATTACTTAAAAACTGCTGATTATGTAAAATATTTGAATACTCAGCAAGAAATAAATTTTCTATTAAAAGAGGCTTTTGAGAAAGAGGGTATAGAGATGGCTTTCCCAACGCAGACGGTTTTCCTAAATAAATGATAGATTAATCTATCATTTTAATTGAAATATCTCTGTTAATATCAATCAAGGCTCCTTCTCCCTTTTTACCCATGCTACAATTAACAATGGTTGTATTGTTGTATTTTGTAAAACCTGGATCTTCATGTATATGCCCACTAAGAACAAGTCTAGGATTATATTTTTCTATTATTTTTTTAAGTTCTTTACTGCCTCCATGTTGTCCCATAAATATTTTATCTCTGGTTTTATAAGGTGGAACATGAGTTATTAATACGCTATTATCATCGATTAAATTATTTTTATCGTTAAAAAACTGTGAGATTTGATTTTCATCTGTTGCATTGATACCAATAAATGATATGTCTTTTTTTACAATTTTCTTTAACTCTATATTTTTTGCTTTGCTATCATTTATTGCATTATACACATCAGGTGTATCAATGTTGCCTGATATAGCTAGAGTTTCAACTGGTATTTGATTTAAAAAATTTTTTGCAACTTCCCCAGGTCCAAATTGGGTAATATCTCCACATATTATTACTAAATCTGGTGAGTATCTCTCTATATTGTTTAATACCAAATTTAGTCGATATTGTGAGCCGTGTATATCTGCAGCTGCGTATAATCTCATAAAAAATCACTCAAAGATCGATTTTTCCTCTTTTTTCTCGTTTGAAGTTTCACCATATATTTTTCTTAGATAATCAAATTTATTTTCAAAGAGCTCAGCTTGTTTTTGAATTACTATCTCTGCATCATTTATATCCATTCCTGAAACTTCAGTTGAATAACTTACAAATCTACCAATCCATAAGGTTTTTAGCGTATCTAATAATTTATATTTTTCTTCTTCGTTTGGCACGTTTTTATATGCTGTAGCGTAGTTATATACAATATCTGTCCATAATTCTGAGTTAAAATTATCACTATTTTCTATTATATTTTCTAGCTGTGACACAATATTTTCTGGTAAAAATTTAGACATTATATTCTTTGATGATTGAAACTCTGTTTCATATGATTTCTTCATTTCAGGTATATTAACTCTTACAGGTATCGGTTTATGGCTGAAACATTCCCTAGAGTATTTAGTATGCCATCTTTTTGGTCTATTCATCCAATATTTTTCATAATATTTTGCTAGTTCAAACATACTACTTGTAACTTTTCTAAACATTGGGATTAGGAATTTTTCGGGTTCAAGATAATGAGTTGTTGATTCATGTATTTTTAAGGAAAAAAGTCCTTCTTTTACATACATTCCTTCTGCTGCTGCAACTGTTAATATAAATATATCAATTCCAAAATCTGGTGGAAATAATGGATGTTCTCTTAATAACTCATATAGATTTCTTGATAAAGCATATTCTCCTGCTATTGGTTGTCTGATATCGATTCCATATAAAGCTCTTGTAAATGGGTATACAAGATTATTTGTTATAACTCCATCATTTTTATCTCTAATATAGTAAGGAACTGTTAGGTCAGCTCTACCATACACAATTGGATTTGCAATTGTTTGTACCCAACTTGGTTTAATACTTAATAGATCCCCATCCATAAGCACTATTGATTTTGCATCTGCCTCATGTGCTATTTCAAATATTGTCATAACACCTGCTCCTTTACCACCAGATGTTATATCTGTAGTAACAATTTTTTCTACAGAGTTATATGGTTGAAATAAATCAATTGCATCTCTAGTTTTATCAGTTGAGTTACCGTCACATATCACTATTGCTTTTTTATAATCAGGAAAGTATCTATATAATCCTTCATTTATAACATTTAAAACATTTAAAACAGTCGCCTCTACATCTTTACATAGTACACCTACAACTATATCAAGTGGTGCTAATTTTTTACAATTATCTACTAGTTCAGGTTTTAATTTTAAATCTTTATTCCAGTCTTGATTCATATTTTTATTTCTCCTATTTTTTTATTTTGAATTTTCTTCGAGCACAATTTCATATAATTGTTCTCTTATTTTTTTCCTAGCCGATATTGTTCTAAGCCAATCAGGAATTCTAGTTCCTACGGGTTTTCTCATATAACTTATACCTGCATTCATTATTTGTCTACTGAATTTTTCTATTGTTAGCTCTTCTGTATGTCGTGCATATTTTAAATCATTAAAATGGGCATCTGTATGGTATTTTCTGATGCTATCCTGTGCATGTCTTTGATATAATACTCTTAATGATATTAATGATTCTCTGGATATCTCGATGTGATCTTCTTCTATTAGCACTCTTAGTAATGTTTTTAGGATATCTCCTGTCATCTTCATTAAACCTTTTTCTGTACTGCCCATTCTTTGGTGTTTATGATCATAGAAACCTAGATCTGTTTGACAAATTCTTTTCATTGTTACATTTCTATACATTTCAGCCATAATACCTATTTCAAGACCCCAATCACCAGGTATATCTACATCACGGGCTAGATCTGAGGTTAAAGCAAATTCACCTGATATTGGATATCTAAATGATCTTAGATATCTGATAAAATTAGCTTCGTTGCCTATTTGATCTATAAAAGCTCTTAATAGAGGATCTAAAAATAATCTAAATACTCTTCCATATATTATTCTTTTTTCGAGATTTACTCGTGCATAGAATCCTTTATTGAATTTATAGTCTAATTCATGTTCAACAAGTGGATAAAGTAATCTTGTAGGAAGCGATGCATTGTAACTTAATACATCTGCATCATGAAGTGCTATAGCATATGATTTTATACTTGCTATGCCCATTGCAAGCCATACATCTCTACCTTTACCTCTGTATTTCAATAAGTTAATACCATTTGGTTTCATCTCATTTAACAAACTTTCTATTTTAGGCCCATTACACCACATTATCATATGAGGAATTTTTAAACCTTTAAAAAAACGTTTAACTTGTCTGAATTCTTTTTCATTTTTTGCTGCAAGAGGAATTATTACCTCTGATAAATATTCACACTTATTTAAACCATTTATAATATTTTCTAAAGCATTGTTTTTTAACTCTCTATATAGCATTGGCATTACTATAGAAACCGGTCTGTCCTCAACAGCTTCATTTAATGTTTTCATAAGCTTCTTGTTGTTTACACAAAGCCCATGTAATGTAGCAATTTCATCTTGCTTTATGTCCATAAAAATCACTTTATATATATTTTAAAATCTCTAACATGTTATTCGTGCAAATATCGGCATGTTTTTTTACTTCTTCAGGAGCGTTAAACGCTATTCCTATCCCTGCTTTTTTCAGCATGCAGATATCCACCTTTCCATCTCCAATAGCCATGGTTTCATTTATTTTAATATTGTTTATTTTACAGAGCTTTTCTAATATACAACTTTTACAAACTGAGTAAATATTATTTTTATTTACTTCATCCTCAATTAACTCTTTATTGTTTATCTCAAGCTCACCAGTTACAATATCATCATGTATTATAAGATTATTGGCAAAAGCATAATCAATACCTAATCTTTTTTTAAGATCATCTGCAACAAATTGATAACTATCTGTAATAATAGCTGTTTTTATATTTCTTTTTTTTAACTCTTTTACAACTTTTTCAACATTTTCATGTAGTCTAATTTCTCTAAAAATTTTAATAAGTTCATTAGATTTCATCCCTTTTAAAGACTTAGCTATCTCTTTACTTTTTTTATAAAACTCAATTTCATTATTATAGATTAGTTTTTTTAAATCATCTAAAAATCCTTTTTTTTCAGCAAATACAAAAATTGTTCTATCATTGATCAAAGTTCCATCCATATCAAAGACTACTAATTTTATTTTTGACATTATACAACCAATCTCTTTTTTACTAATATGTCAAGTTTTTTAATAACTTTTATTAATTTTTTCAAAAATGTTTTTTTTTATCGCTACAGATTTTATATACCAAAAACATATTTCACTCATTCATATGCCAGTTGTAACATTTGATTATAATGATTTCATTGACCTACTTGGTTATAATATCAAAAAAGAAGAACTATTGGAAAAATTACCTTTAATTGGTGCAGATCTTGATAAAGTTGAAAATAATGAAATTAATATCGAATTTTTCCCTAATAGGCCCGATTTAGCAAGTGTTGAAGGAATTGCTCGTGCTGCTAGAACTTTTTTTGATTTTGAAAAAGGATTAAAAAAATATAAAATTAAAAAATCTGATATTGTAACAATCGTAGATCCTTCAGTAAAAAAAGTTAGGCCTTTTGTTGTAACCGCTTTAATAAAAAATATTACAATGAATGATGAACTTATAACATCAATTATGCAATTACAAGAAAAACTACATTTTGGTCTTGGGAGAAACAGAAAGAAGGTAGCAATAGGAGTTCATAATTTCGAACCAGTTGAACAACCATTTAACTATAAAGCTGTTGACCCGGAAGCTGTTCAATTTGTCCCCTTAAACAAGGTTGAATCAATGACGATGTCTGAAATACTAAAAAAACATGAGAAGGGGATAGATTATGCTTATATACTTGAGGGTTATAAAAAACATCCATTAATAACAGATAAAAATAATAATGTTTTATCATATCCTCCAATAATAAATGGGATTCTGACAGAAGTAACTCCTTTTACAAAAGATATTTTTATTGATGTGACTGGCACAGATAAAAAAGCAATAAATACTGCTTTAAATATAGTTGTAACCTCACTTGCAGAGCGAGGGGCAGATATATATTCGACAACAGTAAAGGATGGTGAAGAAACATATACAACACCTAATTTAAAACCTGTTAGAAAAAAACTATCAATAGATTACGTTAACAGTATCCTTGGGACAAAACTTGAAAGTTCTAAGATAATTAATTACCTTTTAAGAATGGGATATGATGCTGAAAGATTAGATGAAAAAAACATAAATGTACATATACCAGCTTGGAGAATAGATATATTACATGAGATAGATTTAGTAGAAGATGTAGCTGTTGGGTATGGTTACGATAAATTTAAATCAGACTCAGTAAATGAGTTAACATTTGGAAAAAACCTAGACAAGTATAATTTTTATGAAGGTCTTAGAAAAACAATGATAGGATTAGGATTCAACGAAGTCACAACTTTTACAATTTCAAATGAAACAGATGAATTCAAAAAAATTGGTTTAAAATCAACTAAAAGAGTCCAAATCAAAAACCCAATAGGTGAAGAATACTCTTGTTTAAGATTAAACCTTATACCTTCCTTGTTAAAGATTTTAAACGAAAACAGACATCATTCACTTCCTCAAAAAATATTTGAACTAGGGATAATCACAGATGAGAATTTTAAAAATAAAAGACATTTAGCCTATTTAAAAATTGATGCAAAAGCAAGTTTCACAGAATCTAAATCAATAACAGATGCAATAATGAGAGAAACAGGCTTAGATTTTCAAATTAAAGATAAAAACCATCCTGGGTTTATAAAAGGCAGATGTGCAAGTATTATCATAAAAAACAAAGAAATAGGATTATTCGGAGAATTACATCCAAAAACAATAAACAATTTCAATTTAGAATACCCAATAATTGCTTTGGAAATAGATTTAGAAAATCTAAAAAACAAATAAAAAAAAGTTTTACAGAGTAAAAATTTTTATGTGAAATAATGACAAAAACATGTAGTAAATGCAAAAAACCAAGTATTACAAAGATAAGATATAACGGTACCTATCTATGTAAAGATCATTTTTTTAATTATTTTGAAAAACGTGTTAAAAAAGATATAAAAAAACAAGGAAAAACAAAAAACAAATGTACATTAGCTGTTGCAATATCTGGGGGAAAAGATAGCCTCGTAGCACTACATATGATAAATGAAATATTTTCAAAAAGAGAAAAAATAAAAATAATTGCAATAACGGTAGATGAGGGAATAAAAAACTATCGTGATAAAAGCATAAAATATGCTGAATCATTTTGTAAAAAACTAGGGGTAAAACACTATATAATTTCTTTTAAAGACAAAATAGGTTATACAATGGACGATATCGTAAAAAAAAATACAGAACTTGGAGAATGTACTTACTGTGGAGTTTTTAGAAGACTATGCATAAACCAGAACGCAAAAGAATTAAAAGTTGATAAAATTGTAACAGGACATAATTTAGATGATATGAGTCAGTCAATTCTTATGAATTTTGTAAATGCAGATATTAAAAAACTTGCAAGATTAGGACCACACAAAAAAATACAACCCGGTTTAGTACCCCGGCTATTACCTTTAAGAACAATCCCTGAAAAAGAAAACACTCTTTATGCTATATTAAAAAATATAGAGTATTACGATGGAGAATGCCCATACTCAGAAAGAGCATTAAGAGGAGTATTCAGAGACATTATAGATGACTTAGAATTCAAAAACCCAGGCACGAGACATAGTATTTTAAACAGCTATGAGAACATAAAAGATATCCTACTTGAAAAATATCCTCCAACAGAGTTAAAAAAATGTCCAAATTGTGGTGAACCAACCTCTCAGAACCTATGCAAATCATGCCTTTTAATAAAAAAACTAAAAAAATAAAAAATCAAAAACATTTTTATTCTAAATCACCCTGACATCATTATAACAAATGAAAAAACTAAAACTAAAATGCAATCCTCTAGATGAATTATTAGGGGGAGGACTCGAAAATAAAATAATTACAAAAATATATGGAGAGGCAGGTACTGGTAAAACCAATATATGTTTACAAGCAGCAAGAGAGTGCGCCTCACAAAATAAAAAAGTAGCATATATAGACAGCGAAGGAGTATCAATAGAGAGACTAAACCAGATATGCAACAATAACTACGATTACAAAAAAATACTAGATAATATACTAATTTTTAGCCCAACATCAATTGAAAACCAAGAAAAAATGATAAAAGACGCAGTCAATCTAAAAAACATTGGATTAATAGTAGTAGATACAATAAATTTATTTTATAGAATAAACCTCGAAGATGACATAGAAGGAGCAAAAAGATCTTTTATCCGACAGATATCAAATCTACAAATTAATGCAAGAAAAAAAAACCAATGGATAATTGTCACAGAACAAGTATATACAGATAAAACAGGTGAAATAAAACCATTTACAAACAGAGACACAGAACACATGATAAAAACAATTCTAAAAATAGAAAAAAGCGGAATAGGAAAAAGAAAAGCAACAATAATCAAACATAGATCACAACCAGAAGAAAAAAACTCTTTTTTTTCAATAACAAACCATGGTTTAGAATAAATGAAAAAAATAACTAAATGGAAAAAAAACAGCATATACATACCACCATTATCACCAGGATGCATACAATGCTCCAAAGGATCTAAAATGGTTGTATTAATTACAGGTAAATGCCAACAAGGATGCTTTTATTGTCCATTAAGTTTTAAAAAAAAAGGCAAAGACAGAATATTTGCAGATGAATGGGAATTAAAAAACGAAAAAGACATAAAAGTGTTAACCCAAGAAGCAAAATTAATAGAAGCACAAGGAGCAGGAATAACAGGGGGAGACCCTTTATATGTATGGCAAAGAACAAAAAAATATATTCAAATATTAAAAAAAGAATTTGGAAAAAATTTTCATATTCATTTATACACTTCAGGGTCAAAAAACACTGACAAAATAAAAGAATTAATCTCAGTAGGATTAGATGAAATAAGATTTCATCCACTACCATATTACTGGGATAAAATGGAAAAAACAAAACTAAACAAAGTAATAAAAGAAACCTGTAAACAAAGAATTGATGTTGCTATAGAAATACCAGTAATACCTGAAAAACAAAAACAGATAATATCGCTAATCTCTTGGGCAAATAAAAACGGAGTCAAATGGGTAAATCTAAATGAACTAGAGTTTTCTGAGACAAATGAAATAGAACTCAAAAAAAGAGGATACCAAGAAAAATCTGATATATCATCAGCGGTAAAAAACAGTGAGAAAACAGCAAAAAAAATAATAAAAAAAACACAAAAAAACAAATTAACAATAGGAATACATTACTGTTCATGTTCTTTTAAAGACGGGGTTCAACTACAGAACAGAATAAAAAGAAGAGCAAAAAACATAGCAAAAGAATACGAAGTCATAACAGACGAAGGAACACTTTTAAAAGCAATATTAACATCAAAAAAAAGAACATTAAAACAAATATATAACATCTTAAAAGAAGAATACACAATCGAAAAAAAATTTCTACATATTAACAGAGAAAAAAAACAAGTTGAAACAGGGGTTTGGTTAATAGAAAAAATAGTAACAGATTTAGAAAAAAAGGAGATTAAATGTTATATGGTTGAAGAGTATCCAACAGCAGATAAATTAGAAATTGAAAAAATACCTCTAAACTAAGACAAATTAAAAAAACCATTTTTTCTCTAAAAATCCTTGAAAAAGTTTTTTATATATAACCTGCATTGCAAGCTTTACATTTCATAAGGAAATGAATAAATCTATGAAAGCCTAAAATCAAAGGAGGCTAAGAAAAAATGGCAATGTATGTAAAATTTCAAACAACAAAAGAAATACAGGATTTAGCCTATGATCTTGTAGAAAAAGCTCGAGATGCTGGGAAAATAAGTAAAGGGGCAAATGAAACAACAAAACAAGTAGAAAGAGGTCAAGCAAAACTTGTAGTAATGGCAGAAGATATTACTCCAGAAGAAATACTAGCTCATATGCCGATTTTATGTGAAGAAAAAAATATTCCATATACTTATGTTCCAAGCAAAGATGAACTTGGTAGTGCAGCAGGTTTAACTGTAAGTACAGCTTCAATAGCTATAGTAGATCCTGGTAAAAATAAGGCAGGTATTGAAAACATAGTTAAAAAAATTGAAACAATTAAAAAACAAGGTTAGACAAATGGTAGAAGGAACACCCTGTGAAGTAGTTGAGATAATCGCTCGAACTGGTATGGCTGGAGAAGCTAGCCAAGTAAAAATTCGAGTTTTAGATGGAGTTGATAAAGGAAAAATTATTACAAGAAATGTAATTGGTCCAATTCAACTTGGCGATATCTTAATGCTTAGTGAAACTCAAAGAGAAGCTAAAAGACTTGGTGGGCCACGTTAGAGGTGACATTTAATGGTTGAAAGAAGAAAATGTTCATTTTGTGGTAAAGAAATTGAACCAGGTACTGGTAAAATTTATGCAAAAAAAGATGGTACTGTGCTTTATTTTGATAAAAATAAATGTCAAAAAAACATGCTAAAATTAAAGCGCATCCCTCGAAGAGTGAAGTGGAGTAAATTCTACGCAAAAAAATAATTCCACTCATTTTTTTTTGAAAATAAATATTGTATATATATCTGCAGGTAATAGTTTAGGTAAGAGTGTATATAAATAACCCTTTTTTAATATTAATTTCTAAATATTGGTATATATAGAAAGATATATAATAGTTTATTTGATTTCTGTTTTATTGTTTGGGATGCCTATTAACAATGGTTAATATTTAGTTTTTTTTTGGTATTCTAAACATATGTAAGACTTAAATTTAAGGTCGAATAGGTGGATGAGATGCATTACAAAAAAAATACTATTGTAAAAAGAAATATTTTTAGAAAAATAATGAGCAGCTATATCGTAGCATTATTGCTACTTGCAAGTTTTATAGGAATGATTAGTACTGTTAGGGCAGATGGCGGTCCTGCGGATGTTATTACAACTTATGATTATACTATGAGTCCTAAATCTGAGTTTAATGATGATGACACTGTTATTGTTAATGTTTCAATGGACAATATCACTGGTGATCCAGATGGCCCCCCAGATATTTTATTTGTGAAAAATAATGATACCAATGAATGGATTTTTTTCCCAGTTATGGACAATAGTACTAATGGTCCATGGGGTGGAGAAAATCAAAATGGTGATGGAATTTATTGGGGTCTTTTTAATGTGAGTAGTTCTGAATCTTCACATAATACAT